>JABLTM010006857.1_pt1 | contig 13791 bp, 9 predicted proteins | sample 7160121 | NCBI WGS metagenome assembly JABLTM01 (sample SAMN14651224, study PRJNA627086) | human gut metagenome | isolation source: feces | host: Homo sapiens
CCTCATCTGCCACTTCCTGCTCCGGTTTTCCCGTCTCTCTCTGCTCCGGTTCTTTCTTCTTCCTCCCTTCCTCCTCTTCTCTCTGCTCTGGTTCTTTCTTCTTTCTCTCTTCCTCCTCTTCTCTCTGCTCTGGTTCTTTCTTTTTCTGCTCTTCTTCCTCTCTCTTTTCTCTTTTCTCTGGCTCTTCCTTTTCTCGCTGCTCTGCTTCTGCTTTCTCCGCCTGTTCTTTCTTTTCCTTTTCGATCTGCTCTGCCTCTTCCTTCTCCCTCTGTTCCTTTCTGGCTCGTTCCTCTGCTTCCGCAATGCGGTCATCCCAGAAGGTGCGCAGGCAGAAGGCGCTGTCCTCATAGCGAATCTCCAGCCCGGAGTACACAGCGAACTCCGGCTGCCCGCTTTCTTGCCTCCACATATAGCTCTCGCCTCCGGCGCCCGCATTTCGCAGAACCATTCCCAACGGCTGCTCTGGAACTCCGTATCCCAGCAGCACCGCCTGTCCGGGGCTCTGGCTTTCGCGCACATCGACCCGGATCTGCGTCCGTACGCCGCGGCAGTCTACCCGCACGGCCCCCGCGATCTTCTCTTTTTTCTCGTTCCGGTATTCATACAGATAGGAGACAAATCTCCGGTATTCTCCCATAAAAAAATCCCCTCATACGCTGCTTTTACTGGCATTGTATGAGAGGATTGCTCTTTTCATGAATATTATAATTATTCCAGATTTCTGCTCTATTTTGCAGAAACCTTCTGATAGGAGGAGACATCCGGAATCTCAGGATCGTCGGGCATATTATAGACGAATGAGAGCTCGATCTGCTCCGTCACCTGAATCGTGCGGCCGCCGGCCTGAATCGTCCCGGTCACGGTAAGAATTTCTTTCTCCGGGCGGCTATCGCTGTTTCCTACAGTAAGCTGACCGGAAGCGTTCTGAAAAACAAGTACGCTGTCCGTGCCGCAGGACTCGGCAAAACGGTTCCACTGCTTCTGAACACCGGGAATCTTCCCTACATTTTCCCCAGTAATCTCAAAGTCATAGATCGTGCTATTCTCGCCGTCCGTCTTGTCCAGGCGCTGAAAATCCTGCGCCTCCAGACCGGAAAGCGGAGCTGCCGCCGGTCCAAGCGACGCCTCGGCAGTCTTCCAGTCACATTCCTCCGCATACTGGTTTCCCCGCATGCTTGTATAAAGCATCGAATCCTTATAATAATTGCTAAAGGAAATCTGCATATCGTCGCCGCCAAGATTCATCGTAATCGTACTGTTGGTCATCCCGGCTTCCGTATTCTCTCCACCAGGATTTTTAATTTCCAGAAGTCCCAGCAGCTGAGACGTCATTACCGTACTGCCGTCCTCCATGCTCACATTCTGCTTAATCAGGATATTGGCCCGTTCCGACGCCCGGTAGGCTGCGATCGATTTTTCATAGGAAGCTTCCTCCGCTGTCTCGCCTTTTCCGCATCCGGTCAGGCACAACGCCAGAATCCCAAGCAGTGCCAGACATTTCCTTCCGCTTCTTCTCAGCCTGTGCATATTCATGCCTTTTCCTCCTCTGAAACCTGCACGCGTTTCTTACTCAGTAAATTTGCGAGCTGCGCGAACTGCTCCAGAGACAGCGCCTCGCCGCGCACGGACGGGGATACGTCCAGCGCCGCAATCGCCTCCTGGATCTGCTCCTTCGGGAAGAAAAGCTCAGGAGAATTGTTCAGGCTGTTCGCCAGCGTCTTTCTTCTCTGGTTGAACGCCGCGCGAATCAGTCGGAACATCAGCTTCTCATCAGCCACCTGTACCGGCGGCTGTTCGTGCCGGGTCAGGCGGATCACCGCCGAGCCGACATTCGGCCGGGGGATAAAGCAGTTCGGCGGAACATTTGCTACCAGATACGGTTCCGCATAATACTGCACCGCCAGGGAAAGCGCGCCGTAATCCTTCGTACCTGGCTCTGCCTTCATGCGGTCTGCCACTTCCTTCTGCACCATAATCGTGATGCTTTTTAACGGAACGCCGCTCTCAAAGAGTCCCATGATGATCGGCGTGGTGATGTAATAGGGCAGGTTCGCTATCACATGCAGCGGGCAGCCTTCGTTGTACTCGTCCGCAATTGCTTTTACGTCTGTCTTCAGAATATCGCCGTGAATGACCTTTACATTCGGGCATTCCTTCAGCGTCTCCTGCAGAATCGGGATCAGATGATCGTCGATCTCTACGGCTACCACCTGGCGCGCAGCCTCCGAAAGGGCCTGCGTCATCGTGCCGATTCCCGGTCCGACCTCCAGCACACAATCCTCCTTTGTCACACCGGCAGACTGAATAATCTTATCCAGCACGCGGGCGTCCACCAGGAAGTTCTGGCCGAAACGCTTCTGAAACGCGAACTCATTTTTCTGAATTACTTCTATCGTCTTCTGCGGGTTTACTAATTTTTCCATGTGCCGTCGTCCTCAAATATTCTCTGTCAGGGAGCTCTCCGGCTCCGGCAGGCGGTAAAAACGATGCGCATTCGCCCAGGTCACTGCGATGACTTCCTCCTCAGAGATTTCCTTCAGCTCCGCGATCGCGTGGATCACATACTCCAGATTCAGCGAAGAATTGCGCTTGCCCCGGTGGGGCGTCGGGGAAAGATACGGGCAATCCGTCTCCAGCAGAATCTGCTCCAGCGGGAGAAAACGGATCACTTCCTTCAGCTTGCGGGCATTCTTGTACGTAGACACGCCGCCGATGCCAAAGAAATGCCCCATCTTCAGGTATTCGCGGGCCATCTCTACTTCATAGGAGAAACAGTGGATCACCATCGACATATCCGCGCCTCCGGCCTCCCGGATCAGATCCAGCGTATCCTTCGCTGCGTCGCGGCTGTGAATAATCACCGGCTTATCCAGCTCCTTCGCCAGCGCCAGCTGCTCCAGAAACCACTTCTTCTGGATCGCACGATCAGGCGTATCCCAGTAGTAGTCCAGACCGATCTCGCCGATCGCAAGCATCTTCGGCTGCGACGCGATCTCACGCAGCCAGGAAATGCTGACTGTGCCGTTCTCGAATTCCATCGTATCTGACGGATGCACGCCAGCCGCTCCGTAGAAGAAATCGTACTTCTGCGCCAGCTCCAGGGAATGCTCCGTGCCTGCGCGGTTCGCACCTACATTTACCACTGCGCCGATCCCGTGCTCCCGGAGGGAGGCGATCACCGCCTCCCGGTCCGGGTCAAATGCCTCGTCATCATAATGGGCATGGGTATCAAAAATCTTCGGTGTAGAATTCATCGTCATTAGCAAATCTCTGCGCCTGCAGGCATATCCTTCTCCGGAGTCATCAGCGCCAGATTGCCTTCTGCGTCCTCTGCGCACAGCAGCATGCCCTCGGAGAGGATACCGGCCAGTTTAGCAGGCTTCAGATTCGTTACTACCATAACTTTCTTGCCGACCATCTCTTCCGGCGCGTAAGCCGAGCGAATGCCGCTCACGATCTGCTTCACCTGGGAACCGATCTTTACCTGAGAGCAAAGCAGCTTCTTCGACTTCTTCACCGCTTCACAGGCGATAATCTCGCCGACCTGGAACTGCAGTTTTGTGAAATCATCGAAGGTGATCTCCGGCTTTGCTTCGATGTCGATGCCGGCCTGCTCTTCCTTCTCAGCGGGAGCTTCCTCTGCCTTCGGCGCGGGGAACTTCTCTGCGACACGAGCCATCACCTCATTCAGATCCAGGCGCGCGAAAAGAATCTCCGGCTTCTCGGTTACCTTGCTGCCACTCTCGTAATGGCCGAAGGTCTTCATATCGTCCAGAGAACGGATGTCGGTGTTCAGCTGTGCTACGATTCTTTCCGCCGTCTCAGGCAGGAAGGATTCCAGCAGGGACGCGCCGGTTACGATAGACTCCACCAGATTGTAGAGGACAGTCGCCAGGCGATCCTGCTTCGTCTCATCCTTCGCCAGAGCCCAGGGCATCGTCTCGTCGATATACTTGTTGCAGCGCTTGAACAGGTTGAAGATCTCGGTCAGAGCATCCGCCACACGCAGCTCTTCCATCTTCGCGGTTACCTGGTCCACGGTTCCGGTTACAACTGCCTTCAGATCGTCATCTACCGGCTCTGCAGCTCCGCAGTCGCGAACCACGCCGCCGAAATACTTGTTGCTCATGGCGATGGTACGGTTTACCAGGTTGCCGAGCGTATTCGCCAGATCGGAATTCAGACGTTCTACCATCAGCTCCCAGGAAATCACACCGTCGTTCTCGAAGGGCATCTCATGCAATACGAAATAGCGAACCGCATCCACTCCGAAGAAATCCACAAGGTCATCGGCATACAGAACATTTCCCTTGGATTTGCTCATCTTGCCGTCGCCCTGCAGCAGCCAGGGGTGTCCGAATACCTGCTTCGGCAGCGGCTCGCCCAGCGCCATCAGGAAAATAGGCCAGTAAATGGTATGGAAGCGGATGATATCCTTGCCGATCAGGTGCAGATCCGCCGGCCAGTATTTCTTATACTGCTCGGAGGAGTTGCCGTCCGCGTCATAACCGATACCGGTGATGTAGTTAGTCAACGCGTCCAGCCATACATACGTTACATGCTTCGGATCGAAGGTAACCGGGATGCCCCAGGTAAAGGAAGTACGGGATACGCACAGATCCTGCAGGCCGGGCAGCAGGAAGTTGTTCATCATCTCGTTCTTGCGGGCTACCGGCTGGATGAATTCGGGATGGGTGTTGATATGCTCAATCAGGCGATCCGCATATTTGCTCATCTTGAAGAAGTAGGCTTCTTCCTTCGCGGGCTGTACTTCGCGGCCACAGTCAGGACACTTGCCGTCTACCAGCTGGGATTCGGTGAAGAAGGATTCGCAGGGGGTGCAGTACATGCCTTCGTAGTAGCCCTTGTAGATATCACCCTGGTCGTACAGTTTCTTAAAGATCTTCTGTACCTGCGCTTCGTGATTAGCGTCTGTAGTACGGATGAATTTATCGTAGGAAGTATTCAGCAAATCCCAGATGCGCTTAATCTCTCCTGCGGTCTTATCTACGAATTCCTTGGGGGTTACGCCGGCAGCTTCAGCCTTCAACTCGATCTTCTGACCGTGCTCATCGGTTCCGGTCTGGAAGAATACATCGTAGCCCTGCGCTCTCTTGTAGCGGGCGATGCTGTCTGCCAGTACGATTTCATAGCTGTTGCCGATGTGCGGCTTGCCGGAGGTGTAAGCGATTGCCGTGGTAATATAATACGGCGTCTTGCATTTTTTACACATGTTGGTTTTAATCTCCTTTCACATAAAAAGAACTCCCGTCTTCGATTCTTCGAGGACGAGAGCGATGTTTGCTTCGTGTTACCACCTTCGATTCGTTCCGGCTTCACAGCCGAAACCTCTGCGGGTACGCGGTTCATACCCTGGCGCGTTCACGGGCGCTCCCGTCGCAGCCTGTGCCCATCTCCGGTTCCTCTGCAAGGGCAGTCGGTGCGCGGCTCCGAGGTCATGTTCTCCGCGGCTTGGACGCTCCCTTCTCAGCAGGCGGGGGCTCTCTGTGGCCTTCGCGGCACGGATACTCTTCTCTTCACAGCCTTTGTCTTATTCTATTCGATTCTACCCCAGGAAAGATGATCTGTCAAGGGGGCTCGACCAGCTTCCTTTTAGTTCCGGACGTGAAAACGAGTTGCAATCTTGTACTTTATACGTTATTATAAAGTAACAAAAGAGAACGCTATTTTCATTGCAAAAAAACAGATGCGCCTCCTGCAGAAACGGCTGCAGGAAGACACATCTGCTTTGTGGCTATGAAAGATACGAAGCCCATGAAAACGGAATACCAATAATCACCGGATCAGATAACGCCCGCCGTGATTCTGCGGCACCAGACACATGACAACCAGGCTAAGAATAGTTTTAGATGGTTTGATGATAGTTTGAAGCATGGCCGTCTGATTAAATGCCGCCACGAAGACCGCTCGGCGCTGTATGTAATTCCAGAAAGCATCCGACAGTTCCGTTGTGAAAAGGATTCCAGAAAACGACTTCACAGTATCCAAGAACCGACAATTGAAATACGGAACGAAAAGAAAACACGAGCGCTATCTGGTGCTGTAAGAGCCGTAGACGTCTACGCTTACGCCGCTGGTATTCTCAACGAAGACCTGATAGTAGCCGGATTTGTCAGCAGTATAGCTCTTCGTTAATGAATCGCTGCCAATGCAGGCTGTTCTTGCTCCATTCGGCTTGATAATACCCAGCTTTACCGATACATCTGCCGGATCGAAAACTGCAGTCGCAGTAATCGTCTTTCCAGATGCTACATAGAACGTTCCGGTCTGCTTCTGCACATTATTCTTTACGGTCCACTCGAAAGTGCCGTTTGCCTTCACACGCGCACCATCCGCAACATCGGATATTACAATAACGCCGGGAGCCGGGCCAAAGTCTTCCGACTCCAGCCAGTCAATCGCCGAATCTTCCGGGGTGATGTCTTCCACCATTGTGGCATAATATAATTGCTGATATCCTGCAGCCAGTGTTCCGGTGGCCGCAAATACCGAACCTGCGCTGAGACATATGATGCCCGCACACATAGCAGCTGCGACCTGCTTCGGTACTTTCTTCGCATTCCTCTGTTTTGACATGTGAGATACCCTCCTTAACAGTTCATGTTCATCCTCCAGCAGGCCTGTCCCACCCATAAGGTTCAGCCGTTCCTGCTTTTGGGTAAACGCAAGAATCTCCGCAAAATAGAGTTTTGCTCCGCCGACTACCGGAGCTGCGCTGGCATCACAGTAGCATTCACTCCAGAAGCAGAATTTTTTGTATACTTCCTTCGGCAGCGGATTGAACCACTGCAGGCAGAGAATCGATGTGAAAAGCGCTTTCAGCCATAGATCCCTGTGTCTGTAGTGTGTAAGCTCATGTGTCAGGATTACCCGAAGTTCCTCATTATTATAACCGTGCTCCGGAAGAACGATCATCGGCCGGAACAGTCCCCGAATCACCGGAATCTGTGCCTCATAACAGCCGTATACCGGGATTTTCCTTCGAATCCGCAGGCGCCTGCAGATATCCTTGCACACGATGCCCCAATCATCTTTGTGCGGAATTCTCTTGCAATAATATTTATATGCGCCTATGCCGGCCAATATGTATTTTCCTGCTAAAATCATTGCTCCGGACAGCCATATGATTCCAATTGCCATAACGAAGTAGTAAATCACCGGCGTCAGCTGAAACAGTACGCCGCCCCAGAAGGAGAACGACTTGCCTGCCAGCATCAGAATCATATATACCAGCGGCAGTCCCCAGAACAGAATTGCGCTTCTGATGCCATAATTAAAAAGGTGCCAGCAACCGGCACTTTCCAGACGCAGCGCGTACGCCAGCCAGATCTTAACAATCAGGCTTCCGGAAAGAGAGGTTACCAGCACCATAATAAATATCTGAAATAAGATATTACTCAAGTCCATCCAGAATCTCCTGGATCTTCTCAGCGTCATCCTTCGTGATACCCTTGCTGTTGCAAAGCGCACTCAGGAAATTCGAAGCTTTTCCTTCAAACCAGAAATCCGTCTGCTCTACGGCCAGCTTTTCTCTGTAAGCAGCCTCGGACTTAACGACTCTGATATAAGACAGCTTTCCAAGACGGTAGCTCTTTACGAAGCCTTTCTCAGACAGACGAAGAAGGAAAGTACCGATCGTGGTTCTCTTGTAATCTTTGTCGTAACGTTCCTTCATGATCGTCATCAGCTCCGGAACCGAAATGTCTGTTCCCGCATCCCAGATTGCTTTCATAATCAGGGTTTCGGTCGGGCTCAGGTTGCGGTCTTCATACGCGGCCATGATTGCATCCAGGGATTCCATTGTTGTTTCCATTCTCTTTACCTCATTCTTTCTTTTTTTGCCTGCGATTTTCACTTTTGTAAAAGCAGATTTCACAATTCTTGGTTCGTACCCTTGCAATTCTCAGAATTGTATTCTACTTCTAAGATACTACAAAAACGTTAATTGAGCAAGCTTTATTTTTTCTGTTCGCACACAAGTTAAATTGTTTTACATTTAATAGTCTACTACAGTTTCCACTTTTTGCCAATCCCTGTTTTTAAATTTCACCGCTAAATATGACTATTTCCCGGATTTTTTTTGCTTTTTTCTCCGACTTTTTTATCCGTCTTCCTGTTCTGCTGAGTTCTGATCCTTTTCCTTTCTCTTTTTTAGTGCTGATGCTTTCCTCATAGTGACTATAATATTTTATTCATAGCCCGCCACTTCTATGACAGGTTTACGGCCATTTTATAAGAACTTCCATCCGTTTTCTACCATTTTACAGACATTTTCTACTATTTCTACAAGTCGATTGCTTTCTGCGTCCTGTTTTTTCTTCTTTTTCCAGAATATAAAGTTTTCCCTCGCTCTCTATGATGTGTAGCTATAGCGATCACAGATGGCCTGCCTATATTTACATGATTTCCTCCAAAAAAGAAATAGAAAATTAGGTCTTGACTTTTTCATCTTCCGTACTATAATGAACCGTGGAAATAATATAAAGTTCACCAAAATTCGTTGATGAGAACAATGCCGTCTCTTTCATTATTTTGCAGAGAGCCTGTGGCTGGTGCGAACAGGTAATAATCAGATGTCGGATATCCTCTCTAAGAAGCGGGCTGAAAGCAACAACCAGTAAACCTCGCCGGTCGCCTCCGTTATCGGGATAGCGTATGCAGTACGTGAAGTGCAGCAGTTTTTTTCTGCTGAATTAGGGTGGTAACGCGGATTTTATTCGTCCCTTTCCGGAATTTTCCGGGGAGGGATTTTTTTATTATCCTCCATCAGGTATTTTGATGAACCAACTTTAAAAAGGAGGTCTTTTGATCATGAAGTCACTACAGAAAGCTAGCAAATTTTTATCGGATTACACATCGATTGTTGTAATCGCGATCGCGGTTCTTACATTTTTCGTTCCTCATATGATGGGATGGGTGAATTTCCAGCTGTTTACCGATCCGGTATCCAACAAGTTCACCTCCCAGTCCATCATCATCGGCGTCATCATGTTCAGCATGGGACTGACACTGACGACCGAAGATTTCCGGATTCTTGCGCAGCGTCCGTTCGATATCTGTATCGGCGCGATCGCGCAGTACCTGATCATGCCTTTCCTGGCGCTTGGCATCTCCCGTGCGCTGCATCTACCTAACGGCATCGCGCTCGGTCTGATCCTGGTCGGCTGCTGCCCCGGCGGCGTATCCTCCAACATCATGTCCTACCTCTGCGGCGGCGATGTTGCCTTCTCTGTCGGCATGACGACGGTATCCACCCTGCTTTCCCCGTTTATGACGCCCCTGCTGGTATCTTTCCTTGCCAGCGGTACGGAGATCTCGATTCAGGCGCTCCCGATGTTCGTATCCATCATTGAGACCGTTATCCTTCCGGTCGGCCTTGGCTTCCTGCTGAATTATATGTACGGAAAGACTGAAACCTTCCATAAGATCCAGCCTCTGATGCCCGGTGTCGCCGTGCTCGGTCTGGCCTGTGTTGTCGGCGGTGTTATCTCCTCTCAGGGCTCCAAGTTCTTCCAATCAGGCGTTGTCATCTTTGTTGCGGTTCTTCTTCACAACGGGCTAGGCTATCTGCTTGGCTACGGTGCTGGAAAGCTGGTCGGCATGAATACCTCGAAGAAGAGAACGATCTCCATTGAAGTCGGCATGCAGAATGCCGGCCTTGCCACCAATCTGGCCACAACGACCGCTCAGTTCGCCTCCACACCGGAATCCGCGATCATCTGCGCCGTCTCCTGTACCTGGCATTCGATCTCCGGAACGCTGCTGGCCGGTATGTTCGCCCTTCATGACAAGAGAAAAAAAGCAAAAGAAAGCAAGTAAGTACAGAAAGCATCTACACAAAAAACAGAATATAAGTATAGAAAGAATCTACACGCAAAAAAAGAGTGGGCCATCTGGACAATTCCGAATGAACCCACTCTCTTCTTGTAAATTCATATGGTAAGACGTGACAGCAAGACACAGCGTAAGAAAGCCGCAGCCCTGAACCGCCACCTCTTATGCCGCTCAGGCGGCAGCTGCTGTGCCTTCCGGCGACTCTGTATTCATATCACCGGAAGTTCCCGACTCAGCGCCTTCATCCGTGGAAATGCTGTCCTCAGCCTGAATATCAAAATACTCGATCATTCTCTTCTCAATCAGATCAAACGGCATCTCACCGATCTCCAGAATGAACTTGTGGAAATCATACGTCGATACTCCGGCTTTCTCTGCCAGATCCCGCAGATTCATAAACTCCAGATAACCGACGTAGTACGCCGGATATGACGCCGGGTCCGGAGCAATCGTATCGAACAAGTCCTGCGCCAGCGTCTTGTCCTGCAAACCAAGACTTCCCAGGAAGGTACTGACATCGTTCACATCCCAGCCTTCATAGTGGATGCCGAGATCCACGCGCGTATAGATTCCCTCCGAAAACGAAGCATTCGCCGACAGAACCTTTGCCAGCGCCGGATCTTCCAGACCCAGAGAGTAGCCATACTGAAGCTCTACATAGGTTGCCCAGCCTTCACTGTAACCATTCCAGCCAAGCAGATAACGGATCGGAGACAGCTGAAGACTTCTCTCATACGTATTCTGATACAGATGTCCCGGGAATCCCTCATGGGAAAGCGTCGTGAAAAGATCCATACTGTCATATTCCGGATTCCGGTTAATGTAGATGGAATTCTTCTGCCAGTCATCAATCGCCGGAATCAGATAGTAGGCCGGGCTCTCCAGCTTCTCCATGGCTTCATGCACATATTTTAATGTATAGGAAGTTGTTACCGGCTCCGGGAAATCTTCTCCCAGATTTCCCGCCAGATAATCCAGAATTTCCTCCGGATCGCTGTAAAGGAATTCATAGGAATCCAGCTGATCCTGCAGAGACGACTTCTTCATCAGAATCATATAAATCTCCACCGCATCCTGATTGATCTGGTCTTCGGTCATCTGAATCAGCTCCTCCGGTGTTCGCTCCGTCCCCACTTCACTTCTCAGAAGTTTCTCATAATATTCTTTTCCACCTTCATAATTCGCAAGACCGTCCGCCACACTGCGGCTTCCCTTCAGCTCTTGAAGCTTTGAAATCAGGCGCTGATATGCCGGAATCAGCTGATTTTCTACGGCAGCTGCCGCACGGTCAATATACGCCGTTTTCTCCTCATCGGTAAGCGTATCGAAGGCCTGAATGTTATCGCGAAGCACCGTAAGAATACAATTCTCATCGCCGGAAAGGAAATCCTCACACTGCTCCACAACAGTACCCACCGAAGCGTCGCTCATAAAGTAGCCCTTTTCCGCGCGGCGCTGCTCCACCTCCAGCAGGCAATCCATATATGCGCCGCTCTCTTCCAGAAGAGTCAGACAGTCTTCCACATCCTGCTTCTCTGCGAAGGCATATTCACTGAACAGGATCGGAATCTGGGTCTGTACACCGCTCAGGGGAGAAAAATATTCATAAAACCAGACATCCTTTGCCTGCTCGATATTCTCTTCCAGGGTACGCTCCACTACATCATATGCCAGCTGCTGTTCATAATTCAGAGAATTATAATTGAACTCATGCAGATGATCCAGTTCTTCCTGCGAGGAGGTATCCTCCTCAAATACCACATCTGCATCCATATCCCCCCAGGTAGCTTCTGTGCGTTCAATCCCCATTTCTTCCGGATGCAGGATCATAAAATGAAGATCAAACGTATTCTGTGTAATGGATTCCACAAAAGTATCGTTCAGATATTCATCAAAAGCTTTCTGTGCTTCAATCTGTTCCGCCGTGTAAGCCTTCGTATCTTCGTAAATCGTCCCTTTCTTCTCCGGAGCAATCTCCAGCACCTGCGCAGAGGCTTCCTTCTGTGATTCTGTTTCCCGCGTCGAAGTCTCCGTCTGCACATCGGTGCCAGAGGAAGCCGCCGTAGTCCCTGTCTCTGTGCCGCCGCACGATGTTACTGTTACAGTTGCCGCCAGAAGCATGGCCAGCACAGATGATATTTTTTTCTTGTACACTGCAATCTCCCTTATTCTGTCTCGCTTTGTTTTCCGGTTACTGTCAAAAACTCCCCTGTGTATTATAAGGGTCGTTGTCTTGCCAGTATACCCTTTTTTTGAAAAAATATCAACGAAGAAATTCTCCTGCACTGTCTCCGGCCTTTGTATGACGTTTATTCACAACGTTTAACTATTCGATATCAAATTCCGGCGGAGAATCCAGGTCATGGGGAACCGGCGCTCCGTTCTTCTTCCGCTGACGCACACACTCAGTCAAAAGGTATTCAATCTGGCCGTTTACGGAGCGGAAATCGTCCTCTGCCCATGCAGCGATCGCATTATACAATTTCGGGGAGAGACGCAGCGGAACCTGTTTCTTGCCCTGATCTGCCATATCAGTACAGACTTCCGGAATTTACGATCGGCTGGGCATCCCGGTTACCGCAGAGAACAACCAGAAGATTGGAAACCATCGCTGCTTTTCTTTCCTCGTCCAGCTGTACTACATCCTTCTCGGAGAGTCTTTCCAGTGCCATCTCCACCATACCGACCGCACCGTCCACGATCATCTTTCTGGCGTCGATGATTGCGGATGCCTGCTGACGCTGCAGCATAACCGCCGCGATCTCCGGCGCGTATGCCAGATACGTGATGCGCGCTTCCAGAATCTCCAGTCCGGCATCTTCTACCTTCTGCTGAATCTCCTGACGAATCCGCTCGGCTACGATTTCGCTGGAACCGCGCAGGCTTCCTTCATCGGCAATGCCATCGCCCGTCGTGTCTACATTCTCGGCAACATCATAAGGATAGATTCTTACAATATTTCTTAATGCGCTGTCACATTGCAAGGAAAGATATTCCTTATAATTGTCTACGTTAAAGACGGCCTTTGCGGTATCGACAACCCGCCACATAACGGCGATTCCGATTTCAACAGGATTGCCCAGGCAATCGTTGACTTTCTGACGATTATTGTTCAAAGTCATGACCTTGAGAGATATCTTTTTGCTCTGAGTACTAATCTCGGTTCCTGCTGTAGTACCGGTTGTAATCTTGAGCAGCTTGCCGGCAGAACCGTCATCGACATCGCCGCTCTGATTCAGGCGGGTTTTGGCTGCGGGATTTACGCTGCTGCAGAACGGATTTACGAAATAGAAGCCTTCTCCCTTCAGGGTTCCGATGTACTTGCCGAACAAGGTAAGTACCAGGGCTTCCTGCGGCTTCAGGACACGAAGTCCACAGAACAAGATCCATCCCAGGGATACATAGGTGATGCTGATTACTAGAAGAACAACTCCCAGTATAGGGGTTCCCAGCTCTTCATCAAGCATCAGGGCGCCGAATACGATGCCTGCAATTGCTACGAGATACAGGACGATATTCAGCAGAAGAACCAACATACCATTCTTTCCTTTTGCAATGATTTTCTCTTCCATCTTTTTGCCTCCTGTTTTTGATAGCTTCATGATATCACTTTAATATCAATCTGTCAAGTTTTCCTTCAATTTCTGGAGAAGGTTTTCCTCTGGTTTTATGTAGGGGCTCCGCACAAGCTTGGGGATCTTGTTTTCCCGTAGATTACATCGAAACAATAACTTATTCTCATTTCCGATGCTTTTAACCACTTTCGGAGATTTACACACAAAAAACAACTTGACCTTTCGGAGCCAAACATTGGTAGTGTGGTAGATACAGAAGAAAAAAGATCCGCAGAATCTCTGCGGATCAAAACTCCCCGAGTAGGGCTCGAACCTACAACCCCTCGGTTAACAGCCGAGTGCTCTACCATTGAGCTATCGA
>JABLTM010076623.1_pt1 | contig 13748 bp, 5 predicted proteins | sample 7160121 | NCBI WGS metagenome assembly JABLTM01 (sample SAMN14651224, study PRJNA627086) | human gut metagenome | isolation source: feces | host: Homo sapiens
ACTTATTAGAAAAATATGGTAAGATTGGGAGAGAACCAAATGACCAAAATGAAATTTGAATCGCCGGATATGACGGCGCAGAACATAGACCTCATTGCCGCTCTGTTTCCGAACTGCGTCACCGAAGCGTCGGACGGACACGGCGGGATCAAGCGGGCGGTCAACTTTGAGCTGCTGAAACAGATGCTTTCACCGGACGTGGTGGACGGCGACGAGGCATACGAGTTCACATGGGTCGGCAAGAAGGCGGCTATCGTGGAAGCCAACAAGCCGATCCGGAAGACGCTGCGCCCCTGCGTGGAGGAAAGCAAGGACTGGGACACCACCGAAAACCTCTACATCGAGGGCGATAATCTGGAAGTCCTCAAGCTCTTGCAGGAGAGCTATCTCGGCAAGGTCAAAATGATCTATATTGACCCGCCGTACAACACCGGCAACGACTTTATCTATGCCGATGATTTTAAGATGGAGAGCGAAGAGTGGAAGGTTGAGAGCGGAGAGTGGAGTGAGGAAGGCGACCGCCTGTTCAAAAATACCGACACCAACGGACGGTTTCATTCCGACTGGTGCAGCATGATTTATTCCCGCCTGCTGTTGGCAAGGAATTTGCTGACGGATGATGGGGTTATTTTTATATCTATTGATGATAATGAGCAAGAAAATTTGAAGAAGATTTGTGATGAGGTGTTTGGCGGGCAAAACTTTGTAGCGCAGTTGGTATGGGAAAGAGCGTTCTCGCCAAAAAATGATGCACGCTTCATTTCGAACAGTCATGATTATGTGCTTATGTACGCAAAGAACATAACGCAGTTTGTTATTGGCAGATTGCCGAGAACTGAGGAAGCCAATGCTCGTTATTCAAATCCGGATAATGATCCGCGCGGAGTATGGATGTCGAGTGACATTTCGGTAAAAACATATAATGCTGAGTGTGATTATCCTATTACCGCCCCTTCGGGGCGAGTAATAGAGCCTCCAGCAGGCCGCTGCTGGAGTCTCTCCAAAAAAGCATTTTTGGAGAGACTCCAAGATAATAGAATTTGGTTTGGTCCAGACGGAAACGGCGTTCCCAGAATAAAGCGATTTCTCACTGACTTAAAGCATGAAGGAATGGCACCGACTTCCATTATGTTCTTTAAGGATGTTGGTCACAGTCAAGAAGGTGCGCAAGAAGTTTCAAAACTCCTTGATGGTGGATTTTTTAGTGGGCCTAAACCGCAGCGTTTAATGCAACGGCTTCTTACCCTTGCAAACTTAAAAACTGATTCTGTTGTACTTGATTTCTTTTCCGGTTCGGCTTCAACTGCTCATGCTGTTCTGAGCAAGAACGCTGAGGACGGCGGACACCGCAAGTTCATCATGGTGCAGCTCCCCGAAAAATGCGACGAAGCAAGCGAAGCCTACAAAGCGGGCTACAAAAATATCTGTGAAATCGGAAAAGAGAGAATCAGAAGAGCAGGAGAAAAAATTCTGAAAGAGCAGTTGGCAAATAACAACTCCACTCTTAACTCTCCAAACTCCAAACTCGACATCGGTTTCCGCGTTCTCAAGCTGGATTCCACCAACATGAAGGACGTTTATTACGCGCCCTGTGATTACGATCAGGGCTTTCTCCCTCAGATGGAATCCAACATCAAGGATGACCGCACCGACCTCGACCTGCTGTTTGGCTGCCTAATCGACTGGGGGCTGCCGCTGTCCCTGCCCTACAAGTCCGAGCAGATCGACGGCTGCACCGTCCATACCTACAATGACGGCGACCTGATCGCCTGTTTTGACGCTAATGTCCCCGAAAGCGTGGTCAAGGAGATCGCCAAGCGTAAACCGCTCCGTGCTGTCTTCCGCGATTCCGGCTTTGCATCCAGCCCGGAGAAGATCAACATGTTCGAAATTTTCAAGCTCTATATGCCGGAGGACGCGGGCGACATCACCAAGTGCGTGAGGGTGATATAAGAGTGAAGTTTTGAGAGTGGAGAGTGTAGTTATGAGAGTTGAGAGTGAAGTTATGAGAGTTGAGAGTGGAGAGTGGAGTTATGGAAGCAGAAAACACTGCGAGGTATAAGAGCAAGAGATTTGCCGTTCGGATCGTTCGGCTATATCAATACTTATGCGAAGAAAAAAGAGAGTTCGTGCTTTCAAAACAGATTTTACGAAGCGGTACAAGCATTGGAGCAAATCTTGCGGAAGCGGAGTGCGCAATTAGTAAAAAGGACTTCCTTTCGAAGATTTATATCGCATTGAAGGAATGCTCAGAGACATTGTATTGGTTGGAATTACTGACTGAAACGGATTATTTGTCCGAACAGGAGTTTAAGTCGCTCAACGCCGATTGTGACGAGTTGAGAAGAATGCTGTCTGCTACAACGAAAACAATTTCTTCCGCACAGCAAAAGTAACTTAACTCACAACTCTTCACACTCCACACTTCACCAACACCACACGGAGGAAATAACGAAATTATGAAGCTGCAATTCAAACATCAAAAATTTCAAGCGGATGCGGCAAAAGCAGTCGTTGACGTATTTGCCGGACAACCGTACCTCACGCCTACCTATATGATAGACAGAGGCTACGAGAAAATAGAGGCGGACGGTGTGAAATCTTCGCAGATAGCCATAAAAGAAGAAGAGGAATCTACCGGCTGGCGCAACGAACGCATTGTGCCGGAGCTTTCCGACAAGCTGATTCTGGAACATCTGCAAAAGGTGCAGCGCACGAATCAGATAAAGCCATCTGATAAGCTTGAAGGTCGTTATAATCTGACGATTGAAATGGAGACCGGCGTAGGCAAGACCTATACCTACATCAAGACGATGTATGAGCTGAACAAGCACTACGGCTGGAGCAAGTTCATCGTGGTCGTGCCGAGCATTGCCATCCGCGAGGGCGTTTATAAGTCCTTTCAGGTGACACAGGAGCATTTCGCGGAGGAATACGGCAAGAAAATCCGGTTTTTCATCTATAACTCAAAAGACCTCACGGAGATTGACCGCTTTGCGTCGGATAGTTCCATCAATGTCATGATCATCAATATGCAGGCGTTTAATGCCAAGGGTAAGGACGCGCGGCGTATTTACATGAAGCTGGACGAGTTCCGTTCCCGTCGCCCGATTGATATCATTGCAAAAACGAACCCAATTCTGATTATTGACGAGCCGCAGTCGGTCGAAGGAAAACAGGCGAAGGAACGGCTGAAAGAGTTTTGTCCGCTGCTGACGCTGCGTTATTCCGCAACTCACAAGTCGGACAGCATCTATAACATGGTGTACCGCCTCGATGCAATGGAGGCGTACAACAAGCGGTTGGTCAAGAAAATTGCCGTCAAGGGCATCACAGAGTCCGGCAGCACGGCAACCGAGGGATTCGTCTATCTGGAAAGCATCAACGTCTCGAAGGAGAAGAACCCGACTGCTTCCATTCAGTTTGACTGCAAGGGTGCGAAGGGCATTCGCCAGAAGAACGTAACGGTGGGCATCGGCTACAATCTCTATGACAATTCCGGCAATCTTGACGAGTACAAGGTCGGCTTTGTGGTCAAGTCTATCGACGGACGCGACAACTCCGTAGAGTTCCTGAACGGTATCAAAATCTTTGCCGGAGATGTGATCGGTAAGGTCAGCGAAGACCAACTCCGACGCATTCAGATCCGCGAAACGATTCTTTCTCACTTGGAGCGGGAGCGTCAGCTTTTCCATAAGGGCATCAAAGTTCTGTCGCTGTTCTTCATCGACAGGGTTGAAAAATACAAACAGTATGACGAGGCCGGGCATCCGTTCAACGGCATCTATGCGGATATGTTCGAGGAAGAATACAACGACATCATAGGCTCTATGCAGTTGAGAGCCGGTGACGATGATTACATTCGTTATCTGGACGCGATTTCCGCCCATGACACCCATGCCGGTTACTTCTCCGTTGATAAAAAAGGCAAGATGACCGACAGCAAGCTCTCCGACAAAAAGCAGGGCACCTCCGACGATATTGACGCCTATGACCTGATCATGAAGAATAAGGAACTGCTTCTGGATCGTGATCCGAAAAAATCCCCTGTGCGTTTCATTTTCTCGCACTCCGCACTGCGCGAAGGCTGGGATAACCCGAACGTGTTCCAGATTTGCACACTGAAACAGAGCAGCAGCGAGGTTCGCAAGCGGCAAGAGGTCGGTCGCGGTCTGCGCCTGTGTGTCAATCAGGACGGCGAGCGCATGGACGCCAACGTGCTTGGAAATGATGTGCAGTCCATCAATGTTCTGACCGTTATCGCCAGTGAGAGCTATGACAGCTTCGCAAAGGGCTTGCAGACTGAGCTTGCTGATGCGGTTGCGGATCGCCCCGTGGCGGTTACTGCCGACCTCTTCAAGGACAAGGTCATTGTGGATGCCGGAGGCAACGAACAGGTTGTGGACGGCGATACGGCGCAAGCGATTTATTTTGATTTGATTGTCAACGGCTATATCGACAAGAAGGGTGTACTGACCGATAAATATTATGCCGACAAAGCAAACGGCGCGATTCAGGTTGCGGAGGAAGTGGCGGACAGCCGCGATTCTGTGATCAATATTCTTGATTCCGTCTATGACAGCCGCGCTATGCAGCCGGAGAATGCCCGCGACAAGAACGTCGAGCTGCAAGTTGATCCCGACAAGCTCGCCATGCCGGAGTTCAAAGCTCTCTGGAAACGTATCAGCCCGAAATCTGTGTATGTGGTTGATTTTGATACCGATGAGCTTGTAAACAAGGCGATTGCTTCCATCAACAGGAATCTTCATGTGCCGAAAATCTTCTTCAAAGTTGAAACCGGCGCGATGGATGAGATCAAGTCGAAGGATTCTCTCCTTGACGGAAGCGCGTTCTCAAAGTCAAAGTCTTCTACTTATGACAGCAGCAAGCAAATCCGCGTGGGCAGCAGCGTGAAGTATGATCTGATCGGCAAGCTGGTCGGAGAGACCGGTTTGACACGCAAAGCAGTCGTTGCAATTCTGACCGGCATTGAGAAATCCGTTTTTGAGCAGTTCAAGTTCAATCCGGAAGAGTTTATCATCAAAGCAGCCGCCCTAATCAATGATGAAAAGGCAACTGCAATTATCCAGCACATCACCTACAATGTGCTGGATGAACATTACGACACGGACATTTTTACCGAACCGACCATCAAGGGTAAGCTTGGAACGAACGCAATGAAAGCGCAGCGGCATCTATACGATCATATCGTGTATGATTCCACAAACGAGCGCGATTTTGCTGCCGATTTGGACACCAACACAGATGTTGCGGTTTATGTGAAGCTGCCGGACAGCTTCTATATTGCAACACCGGTAGGACACTATAATCCGGACTGGGCGATAGCTTTCTATGAAGGTACCGTCAAGCATATCTACTTTGTTGCTGAGACGAAAGGCTCTATGTCCTCCATGCAGCTCCGGCTCATTGAGGAATCGAAAATTCACTGCGCAAGAGAGCATTTTAAGGCGATCAGCAACGGAAATGTGGTTTATGATGTGGTGGACAGCTATCAATCTCTGCTGGAAAAGGTTATGAAATAAAAAAGAGCCTCTGCCGACACCCAAAACGGGCATCGACAGAGGCCCTTGGTTCATTTTATAGGCATTAGAATAAGTGCCGAAACAAACAATTATTTGCGCTCTATTGCCGGAAGTGCGCTGGGAATATAATCACACGGGACGGTCATTTTCCGTCGCTCTGAGGTTTGAAGTCACAGGCTTGTTCGACCTCTAATTGTCCATTTTGCGTAGCCTTCCGGGAAAAGCCCGGACAGGAGATGAGATTCACCCGAAAGCTCTGCTTGCAGTCATGGACGCAGCGGATGCAGACGCGGTTATACTTCCGGCATCCTTGACCTCGACCGGCGACCTCGTGCCGGTCAATGGTGTGCCACGTCCCGATGTGACCGGCAACCGTCAGACCGGAGGTATCGGCGTACGGAGGAAACCGCTATCCCCATTGCTTCGTCAACCTCCCGAACGGTTGGGGGAGAGGAACAACGCTCAAAGCAGCTTTCAATGTATTCGCGGATGCGTAACATGAGCTCCGGGTCGCAGTATATAATATTGCACATCGCATCTGTGCAATATCTTTTTTGTAGGTGTTTAAGATAAGCGAGTCCAAGATTCATTGAAGCTGCGCCGATACATGAAATATATTTTTGTCTGATGAAAATTTATGCATTTGCGGTGTTGACAAACATTGTCACAATTGTGTACAATAATGACGTACGAAGAACGATTTTTCTGTTGATTACAGTCGTATTTGACGCAAAATCCGCTCACGGCGGCGTTCTCCGCATATGGTTTTCAACTAAAGTGAATGTATAATTATTATACATACGGCAGCTATGTGCAGCATCCTTCCGAACCTCAAAATGATGTCAGTATGAGCTTGACACAAGCCGCGGCAATGCAGTACCGCTCGTAAGTTTATCACTTACGCAAATTAAATGATTGCAGACAACGACAGATTCAAGCCGATATTCAGCAACCGAAGAATCGGGGCAGCAAAGGAAATAAACACGACCGTCAACAAAAAACAACAAAAATTCAAAGCTCGTATTTAAAATGTTAATGCGCCGTTTTTCATGGCTGCAAATAAACGATAGTGAGGTATACACATGAAAACACGACTAAGACGAGCGCTTGCTATGATTGCTCTCATTGCATTTGTAGTAACTATGCTCCCCCTCTCTGCATTCGCAGAAGCAAGAACGAGCTTTATACGCTCGCGGATTGATTCCCGTCCTGCCCGACCGGACAGCGGGATTGAAATCGTACCGCATAAAACCGAAAACCCGAAGCGCAGTGCCATTTGGGACGGCAGTATCGCTGCGGGCTTTGCCGGAGGCAGCGGCACTGAAGACGATCCGTATCTTATCTCAAATGGCTCTGAGCTTGCATATCTTGCTCAGCAGGTAAACAGCGGCAATAGTTATGAAAATGTTCACTTCAAGCTCACGAACGATATCTATCTCAATGATACAACGGATTGGGAGCTTTGGGGAACTACGGGCAGTTCTTCAGCCGGTAAAGCAGATACACGCGATGGAAGCGCAATCGAGCCGACCGAGCAGAACAAAGGCGACAAGGTGGATGTGCCGATTGCAATTCCGGTAAGACCTGCGCCGAGGACTGAATTGGAGTCGGACGCTCTTTCGGACGCTTTGAATGCTGCCGGGCAGAGCAACACCTTTGTCTCAGCGGGCAGCTATCCATGGCGGGTTGATTCAACCACCTACGATGGGCGCACCGCTGCGCAAAGCGGAAACCACAATGTAAGCAGCTCTACATCTTCCTTCAGCACTACCGTGACACTTTCGGCAGGCGATATCGTTTCCTTTGAATACTGTGTAAGCTCAGAAAGCAATTACGATAAATTCAAGTTTTCGGTCAACGATTCCGTTGTGCTGACAAAGAGCGGCTTGGTTTCTTGGAACAGCTATTCCTATCAGGCAACTGCCGATGGCGAATACACCTTCATGTGGAGTTATGCAAAAGACAGCAGCGCCAACGGCAACAGCGATGCCTGCTGGGTCGATAACGTCTATATCGGTGCTCCTCTCGCTGTAACGGGTATTGAGGTGCTTGAACACCTCGATATCCCTGTGAACGGCACCGGAACTGTCACCTACAGCGTGCTTCCGGAAAACGCATATAACAAAAATGTATCATTTGAGTCGGCGGACGCAGGAATTGCAGCGGTTAATGCAAACGGAGTCGTAACCGGTGTTTCCGCCGGAGAAACCACCATTACTGTTACGACTGAGGACGGCGGATTTACCGGAGCCTGTACAATAAATGTTTATAACCAAGCTGTTACCGGGGTGACGATTGAACCTTCGGAAGCAGAACTCACTGTTGGTTCTTCAACAAAGCTTACAGCGACCGTACTTCCTGAAAATGCATCAAATAAGAACGTAGTCTACTCCGTAGATGATGAGAGCATTCTTTCTGTTGATCAAGACGGTAATGTAACCGGGCTTTCGTTGGGAACTGCGACCGTGACCGTCACCACCGAGGACGGAGGCTTTACCGCTTCAGCCGAAATCACCGTGATACCTGTGCAGGTAACGGGGGTAAGTATTTCGCCTAAATCGGCTTCTGTTGGTCTTGGACACACGGTTCAGCTTACCGCTTTGATCAAGCCATCAAACGCAACAAATAAAAACCTTTCCTGGTCGGTAAGTGATGAAACGATAATCTCTGTTGACGATCGGGGAACTGTCAAAGGGCTTTCGTTGGGAACCGCGACCGCGACCGTCACCACCGAGGACGGAGGCTTTACCGCTTCTGCTGAGATTACTGTTTGCTATGCTCCGTCAAATACATGGACAGCCATAGGAACACTGAATAAAGATTTTTGCGGTGTGTTCAATGGTGATGGCTATGCTGTTCGAGGTATCTATATAAACACGCAAGAAAGCTACCAAGGTCTGTTCGGCTATAGCTATAGTGGTTCAATAATTGCCAATCTTGGGGTTGCGGAGTCCTACATTTACGGAGATACGTGTGTCGGCGGCGTGGTCGGCGGCAACAATGGCACTGTCACCAACTGTTACAACACCGGCAGCGTAACCGGCAGTAACGGTGTCGGCGGCGTGATCGGTGGTAGTAATTCTTCTATCACCGACTGTTACAACACCGGCAGCGTAACCGGCAGTAACAGTGTCGGCGGTGTGGCCGGCAGTAATAGTGGCTTTGGCACTGTCACCAACTGCTACAACACAGGCAGCGTAACCGGCAAAAATAAAGTCGGCGGCGTGGCCGGATATAACGATTACATTGTCACCGGCTGTTACAACGAAGGCAGCGTAACCGGCGAAGAATATGTCGGCGGTGTGGTCGGCTATAATGATGCCAGTGGTGCCCTCACTACCACTGTCACTGACTGCTACAACACAGGCAGCGTAACCGGCGAAAGAGTTGTCGGTGGCGTGGTCGGCTTCGGTGATGGTGATAGTGGCACTGTCACCGGCTGTTACAACACAGGTTTCGTAACCGGCATTAGTTATGTCGGCGGTGTGGTCGGTGAGACAATTGTACATTATAGTTGCAATACCACTGTCACCGGCTGTTACAACGAAGGCAGCGTAACCGGCGAAGAATATGTCGGCGGTGTGGTCGGCGAAAACGATGTCACTGTCACCGGCTGTTACAACACAGGCAGCGTAACCGGCGAAAGAGTTGTCGGTGGCGTGGTCGGCTATAGTCGTAGTGCTTATGATCGCAGCACTACTGTTGCCAACTGCTACAACACGGGCATCGTGAACGGCAATGAAAGAGTCGTCGGTGGTGTGGTCGGCTATAATGAAGGGGGTACTGTCACCGACTGTTACAACGAAGGCAGCATAACCGGCGGTAACGGTGTCGGCGGCGTAGTCAGCGAAAATTCCGGCACTGTCATCAACTGTTACTATAACGTAGGTTGCTGTGCAAACAGCAATTCATACGGCATTGCACTGACAAACGAACAAATGCTTCGTGCCGAAAGCTTTGAAGGGTTTGACTTTGAAACCGTTTGGACGATGGACGGAAACCCGGGTTATCCCTACCCTAAACTTATAAATAATTTCCAGAATTGTCATGGAGTGGAGCAGCTCCCCGAAATAGATATAACAAAAAAGAGCATCTACGTGGCGGAAACAGGTACACTTTACCCGGTTAAAAATGCAAAGGTAACTGTGCGCACCGCAGAGGGCTACGAGATTGAAGCTATATCGAACTTTCTGGGTTTGGTGGAGGTCAGCGTGCCTGACAGCTCGTCCTACACTATAGCAATTTCATGCGAGGGGTATTGCCCCAAATCATTGGAAAACGTTATTCTGAAAAACGGAGAGTTCTATGAGGCAGCGTTGTCCAAGATCGATTACAGCGCACCATTGGGCGGCAGCGTGGAGGTAACCTATACGGATGCAAATACAACTGCGCCGCTGGATATCCTTGCTGCAACAAAGCGCCTGAACAGTGAAGAGGAAAATTTTGAATTCACAATAACGGCAAAGAGTTTCTCCGATCTTACGGATGGTCAATATGAGCTGCTGCAAGACGGTGACGTAATAGAAACAAGCACAGACGGCATATTTAAGCTCAAGGTTTCTGACCTTGAGCCCGATATTCCGCTATGGATACGCATAAGGGATGACGGAAAGTACTGTAAGCCCGCCAAGCTGGGACTTTCCACCTACACCGGTGTATTCGGCCTTCATGACGGGGATGAGGTCAAGCTTATGGATAAGCTCGAATTGCCAATTCCTTCGGATATTCCTTTTCTGGGCGGTTCAGTAATATCTTTGGATCTCGGATACATTCCTGTGAAGGTTAAGTCAAAGGGCGATACCGTCAGAATAGGTCTCGGAACTGATAACCTTTTCGACCCGGAAGATAAGGATATGTGGGAAAAGCTTAAGGAGTCCGTAAGGAAGGGGGCTGCTGCATACGGAGCAACGGCATTTGGTACTGTTGACCTTGGTGGAAAAGTGAAGCCTGACCTGAAGATTATAGGCTTTGCCGAAGGCAAAATAACAGCGCACGGTTTGGAAGTCGTCTCAGGTGAGATGATTATACAGGCGAAAATAAAATATGAGCATGAATGGCAAACGTTTGCCTGGGTTATCCCGATTGTCATCAAGGTTGGAGTTGGACTTGAACTTGAGAATACGCTTGAGATCGATTGGGAGAATGGTTTAAAGGTCAATGACCGTGTAGAATTGACCATTCCCAACCTGAAACCTAAGGCGGGAATCGGCATTGCCTATGTTGCGGATGTTTCCGTTTACGGCAAAGCAGAAAATGTCCTTGGTTTTGATACCAAGACAAATTATTATTTCGGCGAACTCAAAGGCGAGGCCGGTCTATCGGCAAAGGTGCTGCTCTGGGAAGGCAAATGGTGCCTCATCAGCGGTCAATGGAGATATGCTGAGGGGTATCTTAAAAGCGGTCATTCATTTGATGAAATGAGTTACTCCCTGATCTCTCGTGATTATCTTAAAGAGCAGTCCGGGTGGTTGGGAGACAATCCCGCAAAAGATGCCGTTGGCGCAAAGCAGACCAGCGTTTTGCAGGAAAATGTACTTAGCATTGCATCGCCTATGCTTGCAAATGTAAACGGAAAGCTCATTGCCGTTTGGATTGCGGATGACGGTTCAAGAACAACCGGCAACCACTCGCAGCTTGTTTATTCCCTCTACAATGAAGCGGATAACACTTGGTCGGCACCCACTGCGGTTTGGGATGACGGCACTGCGGACTTTACTCCGCAAATGGTTTCCGACGGCACAAATGCTTATGTTGTATGGGCTGACGCAAATACGGTTTTTGACGAGAACGTTACAACAGAACAGATGGCGGCAGCGTGTGAAATAAGCTATGCGAAGCTGTCCGTTGATGAAAACGGCAACGGCACCGTCTCGCAGCAGCGCAGATTAACCGAGAATTCTTCTCTTGATTTCCAGCCCAGCGTTGCTGTCGATGCAAACGGTGTACACATCGCATGGATACGCAATGCGGCTAACGATCTGCTTGCACAGAGTGGAACCAACGCCATAATGTACTGCACCGAAACAGGAAGCGAAACCGAATTGCATTCGCTTGCAACCCCGATAAGCTCGCTTGCAATCGGCTGCATGAACGGCAATGTCTGCGTTGCATATTGTTCCGATGAAGACGGCGATGCAGCTACGGTCGATGATGTAAAAACCTACTTCGGCACAGTTGGTGGCAGCTTCGCAGCAATAACCGAGGGCGCTTCAAACTCATCAGCGGTTAGCTTCATGCGGTTCGGTTCGGAAGGAAACAAGCTTTTCTTCATGAATAACAGTATCTTGTACTCTTATGACGGCAATGCGATTAAGCAGTATGATTCTGTGACTGAACCGGGCAACGATTACTCAATAATCAACGATGGAAGTAACACAACATATCTTCTCTACAATGCAAACAATGGGGACAACTCACAGCTGTATCTGAGAATTTATGATCCATCGAACGATACATGGAAACAACCCATTGCACTTACAAATACCCCCGGCTATGCGGAAAACTTCTCTGCTGCAGTTCTCGGAACAAAGGTTGTTGCAATGTTTACGAGAAGTGACGTAACCATGGCTGCTGACAGCATGGAAACCTCAACTGACCTCTATGCCGTTGTCATGACTCCCGCTCACGACCTGTGCCTGAGTGATGTTGCGTATGATTCAGATTCCATAACTCTCGGAGGTACGCTGCCAATTAGTCTTACGGTCAAAAACAACGGTGAGTTGGATGAAACCGGAGTTGTTGTGACAGTCAGTGCAAACGGTGTTGAGACGCAGAGCTTCACAATCGACACGCTATTGAACTCTGGCGATACTCAGCAAGTCAGCATTGAATATGTCCTGCCGAACACAGCGGCCGTCACAGAATTTACATTCAGTGTAACGTCATCATCGGGTGAAGAAATTCTTCTTGATGATAACAGCATCGCAAAAGAACTGTTCCTTGCTGATCTGAGTATTGATGTTCATAAACTGATGTCGGATTCTGTTTCAACAGTGCTTGTACCTGTCTCGAATATCGGCTTTGTCGATACGAATGCAACCCTATACATCAGAAGGGATACTGAAGATGGTGAGATTCTTGCACAGTTCGATATGGGAGTTATTCATGCAGGGACGATGCAGGTTATGGAGTTCTACGATGCATACATCAAATCGTTGATGGAAGGGAGCAGCAGTCTATGCTTCTCAGTTGTTGCAGACAACGACGAGTACATGATTGCGAACAATTCCAACTTCATATCGGTAACCGAGATAGACTTGTCGGATTCACAGTACAAGTTTGCCGTTACCTTCGTCAACATGGATGGAGAAGTGTTGTCAACCCAGAATATTGCTTATGGCGATGCTGCGGTTGCACCGGAAGCACCTGCTATGGAAGGATATATCTTTATTGGATGGGACAAGGAGTTTGGTTGCATTACAGACACTATGACTGTAACGGCTCGGTATGCTATTGCCCGAACAGTTGCGTTTGTGGATTGGGATGGAACTGTGCTTTCAACACAGGTTGTTGCCGATGGAAATTCCGCAACAGCCCCTGAAGTCCCTGAACGCGAGGGCTATACCTTTACAGGCTGGGATGTGGAGTTTACCAGCGTGACTGAGAATATAACGGTCACTGCACAGTATGATATCAAAAAATACTCTGTTGTTTTCTGCGATTGGGACGGAAGCGTTATATCCGAACAGGTAGTTGAACACGGCGAGGCAGCGATTGCACCGCCTGATCCGGCTCGTGAAGGATTGAACTTTACAGGCTGGAGCATTGATTTCAGCATCATTACATCGGATTGCTTTATCTATGCAGTTTACGCTCCGATAGCAAACTCCGGTGATGTTAATGGAGACGGCACGGTCAACGCTGTTGATGCCCTTGTTGCGATGCGGTACGTTCTCGGAGTTTCAACCGAGAGCCTTACGCCCGAACAGATCGCCGCCGCGGACTTCAACAGGGATGGCGCAGTGAATGCCGTCGATACCCTGCTTATCATGAGATTCTCGCTGGGATTGATCGAAGCCGTCGTCAGTGACCCTGAGCAAGGAGCCTGAAAATTCAATCCGTACAAGCAGAAAATCCGAACAACGCAATCAATTAAGTTATACCGGGCGGTTTTACGCCGTCCGATATAAATAAAAAATAAGGAGACGAAAATGAAAAAACTCTTCGCAATGCTGCTCAGTGTCGCTATTGTTCTGAGCACAATCA
>JABLTM010104586.1_pt1 | contig 13667 bp, 19 predicted proteins | sample 7160121 | NCBI WGS metagenome assembly JABLTM01 (sample SAMN14651224, study PRJNA627086) | human gut metagenome | isolation source: feces | host: Homo sapiens
ACAGTAATACCCATAATTCTGTTAGCCACGGTCGATACCTCCTTCCGTAAAAATGGGCATAAAAAACAGATTTCTCCAGGCATGAAAAAAGCACCAACCATTTCTGATTGATGCTTTCAAATCATTTTGTTTTTGTAAATCTTTTTAATTGCGTATCCACATCTCTTCCACCGTACATAACACGTATAATCGTAACCACTTGTGTATCATCATCCGGAATATATAGAACAAGATAAAATACATGCTTCAAGCCTATCAAGCTGACCACTTGCATTTTCTGGTGACTTCAGTTCAAAAGCAATGTATTCGAAGATTCCACGAAGGTCTATCTCGGCCTGATATGAAATCACGATATCATAAATCATATATTGTAATCCTTGCGGATATCAGTAAAAACAGATTTTGCTGATCTAGTATGACCAGACTGCATATCTGCATATCCTTTCTCTAGTTCTGCATTCATCTGTGCTTCTGATAATGCACTAATGCCTACAGGACGAGCGGATGGCATTTTCACTTCAAAAGGAAGTCCTCTTTGAAGAATAATTTGTTTGTAAAATATATTTATTGCATTTGATGCAGGAATTCCTAATGCTGCTTAGATTCAGATCAAGGCGTACAATTTACTTCATGGGATTTTGTGGATTTTTGCAAAGATAATAATGTTACTCAAAGTATGAGCAAGGCAGGATGACCTTATGATAATTCACCTATGGAGACCCGTTACAGTTAGATATTTATTGAACAAAGTGTTACAAAAAAGCTTGACCAGTACAGGTCTGCACATATATTTCTCAAGAATCTCCGGAAGCACATCCGTAATATCCCTCACATGCTTATCACCTATAGCATTACCGGTTATAGTGACAAACTGACCCCTATCCCTTGCCGCATACACTTCAAGACCATACTTACGATTGTTGATGTAATACTTCTCTTTATCATAGTTAAATCCATGCGTCTTACCAATCAAACGTATGCCTGTACCTGATGGACTTATCTCTGTATAGGTATTGACCTTTGATACAATCTCCTCTGCCATATCAGAAAGCTTTCCATCCTCAATGCAATGGTCGATATCAATAACAGCCATATCACCAGTAATAGCAATACCGATACCATCGTATTTACCTATATGTCCTATAATTTCAGAGAATCCACAGAAGTCATCAAGATTACTGTTATCAGCATTATGGCCTTTCACAGATTTTGGAACCTTTGTCCTGCTGCCATTTCTGGTCTCATACTTCCATCCACAGAAATACGGATAGTCCTTTAATTCCTGCGGTAGTTTCTCATACATCGGCTTATTCCTCCTTTATTTTGTTCTCACTATACGGAGATTTGAAAGGGTATTTTGATAGGGTGTTTTCACAAATTTTCTTGAGTTTTTTCTGTGATGCCTTGATAGACTCATTTGCAGAACTGTAATCAATTCCCTCTGTCTTTGCTATCTCACGGATGGATAACCCTTCCATAAAAAGCTTGAACCTTTGATACTGCACCACAGTAAGATTTTCTTGCAACCAAGTATCAATCAGCTTCTCTGTCTCACTCATCTCCACATCTGCCTCCAAATCTTCTTGCGATGCATAATCAACTCCTTCATAGATAAGACCTTCCAAATGATACTTCATGTGGTATCTTTCTTTTCGTTCCATGTTCTGTGTCAGCCTTGCATCATCATTTAAAAATGCCAATATTTCCTCCAAGCCTTCCTCATCATCGTCATCAATCTGTATGACCACAGAAAGTGGTTCATACGGATCTTTGTAACTAACTGTCTTCATATACCGTCCTTCCCGTCTGTCACGAAAAGAGCTGGCATAACTAGACATAAAAATAGCCTGATTACAAAAAGGGCATAGTTATCCTAGTAACTCATATCCTTCACCTTGTGGTTACAGATATGAAATACCAGCCCTTATACGTAATCAGGCTTTATTTATTTTTAGGAGACGGTAAATCTGCGAGAGCAAAGAAACGGAGAAAACAGAAAAATCACCGCCTCCTAATATGTAGCTTTGGGAAGGGGTGAAATCTTACGGTTTTAGAAAAAATATTAAGATTGAATTTGGTGTCGCTATCATTTACCCTCTGTATTGACGGTTATAAATCAAGAACAAGAGGGTATATTCGAATATAATAAATAATGTCAGGAGGTGATCAGTTTGAATTCAGAATTTAACCCAAAGGATATCTTATTAGTATTTGGTGCCAATATTAGAAAAACTCGCGAAGCACAAGGACTCGGTATTGCTGAATTAGCCTCTTCAATAAAATACGACCGTGGTTGCCTTTCATTATTAGAATACGGCGAACAAAATATCGAATACATAACAGCACTTAACCTTGCTCGTAAATTAAATGCACCATTTCCTGCTTTGTTTTCAAGAAATTATTTCAATGATTTATTAAGTGACAATTCATTCAACTCATTAACTTTTACTGAAGATGATTATCTTCTTGTTTTCATTGAAAACATTCAAAAAATTATGAGAAACAAACAGCTTAAACAGATTGAATTTTATGGAGCAACTGATATTCACACCGCAATTGTAAGTAGAATTATGCATCGTAAAGCACAAAATCCAACAATTAGGACCTTATATGCAATGGCTTACACAGTTGATGCAGATATGTACAGTTTATTTTCAAGAACGGAGGAAAAAATATGATTTTTACACCTTATTCAGATGAAACAAATGTGATTAACATGATACGTAAATATCGCAATGAAGATTATGCTTTAATCCGTATGACTTATACAATGATTGACAAAAACAATTTAGATGCTAATGGTATTCTAAGAGATTTATTATTTGACAATGGACTTGTCGACTATGAGCAGTTAGAGCATGGTGGCAAATATGGTGTGACATATGATGCATTATTTGTTCAGCATGGTAAAACTGATGTTATCAAATTAAAGTTCTATCGTGTATCAAATAATCGTGGTGATAGACGTTTTTCCATTGAAACAATAAAACGCAAAATGGAATCTGGAGAAATCAATGAAGGCGATCTTCTCTATATTTCCATTTTCAAACAAACTGATGGCACTCCTGTAATATACATAATCAATCTTACTCACAATATTCCAACCGAAAATGATTTACTCAATGCCATTGGTATGGATGCCATTACCGATTTGTTCTATCGAATCAAACCTCGCTTATATGAAATTATTCATGGTGGTTTCTTTGATAATTCAAAAGGATACGGTCCAATAGCACCGAAGGATGTCGGAGACACTTTAGAAAGTCTTTTAGGAATAAATACAAATAACCGTGTTGACGCAGATTACAATGGACTAATTGAAGTAAAATCCAAAGGTGGTAGCAATACTCTAGATACTCTTTTCACTTTGCGTCCACAATTTGAAGGTACTAGAGTAGCAGAATATGAACCATCAGATAGAAATAGAGTATCCGCATTTGCTAGAATATATGGCTATGAATCAGATAAGCATCCTGGTGCCAATAGCCTTTACATTACCATCGGTTCAATGGACGCCCCACAAAACAATCAAGGCTTTTATCTTCATGTTAATGATGAAGAACGTACAGTAAATCTTGTTTGGCGTAATCCAAATACTGGAAAACCTGAAGTTGCTGCATATTGGCATTTTGATGACTTACGTCAACAATTATATGCAAAACATCCATCAACTCTATGGGTCAAAGCTGAAAGCAGAGAAATTGATGGGATGATTCAGTTCAAATACAATGAAATTGAGTTTTCTAGAGCCCCACAGTTTACAACCTTTCTTTCATTAATCAAGTCTGGTATTATCACTTATGATTGGCGTGGCTACACAACAAAAGAAGGTCGTTACATAGGAAAAAATCACGGTAATGCATGGCGTATAAAACCGTATGCAAAATCAGATTTATTTGGTGAAATCGAAGTTGTTGAACTGTAATCATATTGATATATAATTCACATTCACTGAACAAACAAAGGGTAGTCCAATTAATGGGCTACCCTTTATCTTATAAAACTCTCATAATTTCGTCTGCAACTGCTTTCGCTAATAAAGGCGGAACTGCATTTCCAACCTGTGTGCACTGTGGCACCTCAACACGTCTTTTCAGCCCCCCAGTAGTTCTCTTCCCAAGAAATTCAAAAGAATCATCAAATGATTGGCACCTAGCCATTTCTCTAACACTAATTGTTCTTGCCTCCCACGGATTTATATAGTCATCTGGAAGTGTAACTACGGTTGGTGATGGCTCTGTAGAATCTAATCTCTGTCGAATATTTTTCTTTGTTAGAAGTATATCGATAGCATCATCTGGAGCATTCACATTTCTAAACAAATTAACAACCTCATCCGCTTGCATATTTAGTTTTTCACAACAATGTTGAATCAGTGCATTTTTGCCTGTAATATCTATTCCCTGCTCTTTTATTCTTTTTCTCAACATAGAACCCGATTCACCTTGATTAAACAAGTCAAATCTTTCCAAAACAACATCTGTTGCATTAGGAAGTTCAAGATTTTGAAGATGCCTTCTATCACAAGGAATTGGCTGTCCTGTAACAAATGATGGTGTTCTACCTGCTCTACTATCTCTTTGATAATCAGATAGTCTCTGATTAACTCTATTTCTTATATTGGCATCATTTACTAAATCACCAATAGCATCTCTTAAGGATAGATGATGTCCGGCCTCAACTGTAGGCTCTGGATATGAAGGGGCAGGCAGATTATTTCGATATCCAATAAAAATAACTCTGTTTCTTCTCTGTGGAACACCATAATCTGCTGCATTCAAAATACTTGGTTCCAAAGTGCTATAACCAATTCTATTTAACTCAGCTGTTAATATATTCGGTGTAACAGAACCATCGGGATACACTGGTCCTTCCTCAACAAGATTTCCCTCCTCATCATATAAGTTTAATCCTTTATAGCCCAAAAACTGCATATCCATAAAGCCCTCCACATTTTCAAGAACAATGTATTTAGGCTTTACTTCGCTTATTACTCTAACATATTCTCCAAATAATAAATTCCTCGGATCTTCTTTATCACGCCTTCCTGCGCGAGAGAAACCTTGACAACTAGGTCCTCCTATCATCAAGTCAATTTCTGGAACATCTTTATTACGAAAAATCTCTAATTCACTGATTTTTTGATTGATAAAATCTCCATGAAGATTTCTGATGTCCGCTCTTTCAAACCAAGTATTTTGACCTTGTATAAGTCCTAACTGTGCATGACGATATTTATACGTCACCTCTACCATATCACTTATATCCGAACTGAAAAGGATATGAAATCCTGATTGTATCAGTCCTTCAGAGCATCCTCCTGCTCCACAAAATAAATCTATAGCATATGGCATATAGCCACCTCCTTGTTATTTCATTTTAATCGTACCATAGCCAACAATAAAAGTCCAGGAATATTTATACTTTTCCCAAAACTCATTATGTCGTAGACAAAAGTATTTGTAAGCATACTTTATTTGTTTTTCTCATTCTTTTCGTCTTCCAAAGACCGATCTAACCATGCTTTTTCAACATTTCCAAATTCTATATTTAAGGCATCACAATATGCTTTTAATCGCTTCATTGCAGAAACATTAGGATTCATCTTTCCATTTTCCCATCGGTTAACAGTTGAATAAGATACCCCAATGCGTTCAGCGAACTCAACCTGCGTGTAAAACCCTTTTTTTCTTATGTATATTATCGCATCCGACAATGCCATTTTTCTCACCTTCCTTTAGTAGCATTAGTATAGCGTTTTTATAGCGTTTTAGCAAGGGATATTTTCAATATTTGTAAATAAAAACAACCCTCCGAAGAGGGCTGCTCAAATAATACTACTTTTTCTTATATTGCTGCTTAAATCTAACCTCTGCTTGGTGATAAATTACATTAAGTTTATCCTTATCACCAACAATTTCTGCCATTATAATATCCGCACACTCTTCATTGGTAAACAGCCTAAAAGGAAGCTTGATTTTAGAAATTCCTGTTACTAACTGTTGACGGAGTTCATCTGAAGACCATCCAAATTCTTCTCCATATTCTTGTATTCGCTTTGTTATTCCTGGAGCCATCGTGTGATTTGAATTTTCATAAGGGAAAAAGAACTTTGAATACATGTCCAAAAAATCCATTCTAAATCCATTATACAATCCACTCAAGTCATAGGCTACAACTTCACATAAAAGACCAAAAGCAATATCCTTCTTACCTTCACTTGCTACAAACTCCGACATAGCAAATCTGCTATTTCGATATAATCCGAAGTTTCCTTCTTTCATATGAACACCACCCCGTTGATTAAGATAGCCCCATATTTTGTCACGATACTTGGTATAAGGTGGTTGCTGAACAAGAGCTGTCAAATTCCATATATCTAAATCCTCAATATTGTTTGAATGAATAAATGGTATCCATTCGTACTTCTTTAATAGTTCACTTCCTGTATCTGTAAGTTGAAATGGTCTTTTAAGAAACACTGTATTTAACTCTTCTTCTGTGGCATTTTCTAAAAGCCTTGTTACTAATTCTTCCTTCTTTCCAGATACTTTAAGACCGCGCTTCTTCAGTTCCTCTTTTATAGCAGGAAGCTTTTCCATATTAACGGCATCTTTTACTGAGCCAATTTGTATAAGCCCTTTTCCTTTTAAGGATTCAACTATTTTCATTACATCCTTAATTCCATATTTATACCACCAAAATCCTGCAAAAGAGTTTTCTCCATTTACAACAAAATGTGGTGAATAGCTAAGGACAAGTATTTCATGCGGATACAAACCATCACAAGTTGGCGGCTGACCTTTTATTCTCTCTTCAATTGGAATAACCTCATCCGTTTCAAATGAAACCTTTGGAGTACTGATTTCCACTTTCATTCCTATATTCTGTTGTTGATAACTTTGTTTCCCAAACATAATCCTTCACATCCCATATCATACCTATCGAATCCAAGCGAGCAACTTTTTGTAGTGTCATTTCGGTAGCGCTTTTTTCTTTAACCTACGCTGTGATTGTATCCATAATCCCAAATTAAAATCTTCAACACAATAATCCTTTTCAATTCACAGATGTCCGTATTCTTCATAAAATTCTTTAGCATATTCGAATGCTCGATTCCAGTTAAGTTCATATGCATGCCAAATCATTCCTATTTTTTCAAGACGATTTATTTGAATCTGAGACAAGTTTTTACGACTTGAGTCTGAATTATATGCCAATCGTTGCATATTTATCCATTTCCCCAACTTGTATTCCATATAAATCAAATCCTGTTTAACCTCAAGATGACCAAATTCGTTATAAAACTCACAGGCAATTTCATATCCTTGTTCCCATCTGAATTCATTCTTATCCCAAATCATCCCTATTTCACTGAGCATATTGATTTGTTCATCCGACAAAATTGAACTATTATTCCCTTTTCTTGATTGTCTTTGATATGCTAACCATTGTGCTAAATTTAATCCATCTTCTGTCTTATATCCCTTTTTTACATTAAGATTGCCATAAGTCTCAAAGTAATTTCGAGCAGCATTATAATTAATATACCAAGGATTGTTGATATAATTTTTATATTCAATAATTGAACCTGAATCGCTTAAAATGTCTATAGTGATATCAGAAGAAAAATATTTCACAAAAATATCAGTCTAAACTTTTTCTAATGATTTTAATTCTGTATCACAAAGTACATAATTATCTGCATGTGACGTTTCAACCAGCTCTGCTTCTCTGATTCTTATTAGTTTTATATCATTTTTATTACAAATTTCATCCTTCTGATTATCTTCTAATATTTTATCTCGATGCCAATACTCTCCATCATATTCTATTCCTAGTTTTAGTTCAGGAATATAAATATCTATTTCTACACCTAACTTAGCATATCGATTAATTGCATTTGGATATATCTGTGTTACATAATAGTAAATAGCTTGCTCATTGAAAGATGTCTGAAAACCTGAACAAACTTCCCATAACATACCAATCTCTTCAAGTCGTCTTATCTGCGTATCATCTAAATTGCAATCTTCACGACCATTATAAGATTGTCGTTGAACACTAATCCATCGCCCTAGCTGCAACCCATCTACACAATAAAAATCTGGAATATCAAGATTACCAATCTGTTCGTAAAACATTTTTGCTGATTGATAGTACTCTTCCCATCTGTCCTTTTCTGGATTCCACCGAATACCAAGCATATCCAATTTTTCTATTTTTCCCTTCGCAAGTCCCCCATCAACTCTTTTTCTTCTTTGTGTATGAATCCATGAGCCTAATTCATATTTTTTATACTTCTTCCCCTGTGGAATATGTATATTCCCATATTTAGAATAATATTGTTTTGCTACTTCATACATAGCATTCCAATTATCTTCGATAACATCATTGTAGTCCCATATAATTCCAATCGACTCAAGTTGAGCAATATGCTCCTTGGTTATTTTTCTTCTATTCTTCCCTCGATATGCGCCCTTTTGGCCTCGTAGCCACACGCCTAAATTAATACCATCCACAGAATACTTTACAGGAATTAATAGATTTCCATTCTCTTCGTAATACCATTTTGCCAGTTCAAAACATCTATCCCAATAATCATCTAAATTCTGTTTGATAATGTTATTTAAGTTCCATTCAATATCTAATTCCTCAAGCAAAGCAATTCTTTCTATTGACAAAATACCTTTCTGTTTTCTATTTCTTTGTCTTGATAGCCATCGTCCAATTGGTTCTCCTTTATATTCATATTTTATAGGGAGATTGATTGTACCATTGTTCTTTTTAATTTCTTTTAACAACTCATAATATTCATTCCAAGATAATGCCATAATCAACCTCCTTTCATTTTTATATCAATCTAAAGTATTTAAATGCCTCCATAATAGCCTCTTCCTTCTCCTGTGGACAAGTAGACACCCTACCTTCTCCAGAGCCGATATTGTAGTTCTTACGCTTCTCCATACCTACCTTATCCTTAATCTGACCGATATAAAGGTTTGTTACATTGAAGCCGTATTTCTCCTTAATCCACTTCTTGATGTTTCCATATGTCGGCTTTTCTTCCGGCTTATATTCACCTTGATTCAACTGTATCCCTTCTAAATCAACCTTTATGGATACCATCTCATCATCGTTTGCGCATTCCCTAACAAGTAGACAACACGTCTCATCTGTACTTTCGTTGTCCCAATCCACTCCAAGCACATCTCTGCCGTTCATATATATATCGGAAATTTAAACCGGAGACCTTTTAATATTCTGCCATCCTTTTGCTCTTCCTCATACATAAACACATCAGACAGGAAGCTCTTCAAAAATGTCTTCTTTTCCAGATCAGTAAATTTATCATACATCTTATCAAAGAATAAAAGGAATTGGTAAACATTATCTTCTGAGATTTTGTCCTGCCTGATATTGTAAAGTCTTGTTTCGACTTCTTCCATGACATTCTCAATATCAGTAATTTCATCATACAGCTTGTCCAGACGTTCCTGCATGTCATAATATTTTTTATCATAATTCTTATCCGATACGGATAAATGATCCATCTGGTCGGCAAGCCTGTTTTTCGCCCCGGTTGTCTGGCTCAGTCTGTCTTTTAATCCATCATATTCTCTGTCAAGCTCCGAAGTATCAATGCTACTTCCTATCTGCTTACGGATTTCCTGCTCAAACTTTGGATTCTTCACAAATTTGCGGATAATTTCCTCAACTGCCGCATTTATCTTGTCCTCGTTCCACTGTCTTTTATAAGTGCAGCGATGTCCGTCAACCAGTTTTCTATGCTTGCAGGCATAATAGAAATAATCCTTGTAATATCCTCCGTCAGAATGTTTCTTACGGTTCACATTGCCATACATGCCGCTTCCACAGACAGGACATTTGATAATACCTGATAAAATATGTTCATGTTCAAGACTATGTGTTTTTACCTGTAAAACACCTGTCTCCTGACGTTTCTTATGAGCCTGGTTCCACATCTCTTCTGATATAATTGCCTCATGTATTCCATCATTTAGCATATAATCTTTTTGTTTTACAATATGATATTCGTTCCTTGTCCCCGGAATTTTTTCATTTTTTCTTCTGCCAAATGCAAGTTTGCCACAATATATCGGATTATCTAACACACCTTTAACAAACGATGTCGAAAAACCTTCTATTGTATTATTCTGACGGAGCTTTTTCTTATAACCACTGTTGTTAAGAAATGTAGCTATCGCAGCCATTCCCATCGTTGTATTGACAAACTTGTCATATATAATTCGGATATCTCGACTTCATCTTCTGCAATGATGATAAAACATCTGCTGCATTTCTTCCAAATCTTGACAGCTTAAATACCAGCACATAATCAACATCATCTTTACCATTTTCTATATCCGATAACATCTGTTTAAACTGTGGTCTGCCTTCCACACTTTTGCCAGATTTACCCTCATCAGAATATTCCCCAACGATAGACATTTCCTGATACTCTGCGTATTTTCTAAGCTTGTCCTTCTGTGCATCTAGACTGTAACCATCTACCTGCACGGAAGTGGAAACTCTTGTGTATATATAACATTTCAGTTCAATATTATAAAAAACAAGATCAATAAAATAGTCTTCTGTCTCAGTAACGATATGCTGCTGTCTGGCAACAAAGGCAAATCACTTTCTATATAGGAATCTTCATTTTTGAATCCTAGAAACTCAGCAACAATCGGACTTTTCAGAAGTTCAAATTTATTTTTTGAGTTTCCGATGTTTTCTGAAGCATTTTATTCATGACTTCTTCTTTCTTTGGTGACTGCATTAATCTGTAATAATACTGTGTGCTGATATTTCTATCTAAAGTTCTTGAGTTCCAACTTTCCTGTGTTGCTTCATTCATATACCACAATCTGGCATTTTCATCCAGCACACGTAAAAGTGCTCTAAAATGTGTCCAATTCAGATTGTGAACGCATGCGTTCACAATCTGCTCATCCGGAAAAGCAAGATAAAATTTGCGAAAATATTGCAGATTTCTTTTTGAAAAGCTTTTCCCATATTCTTTTGTGAGTTCATCCGCTAATGCCTCAATTAAAGCCTAACCATATTTTGCTCTTTCTTTTCCTGCGCCTGTTCATGCTCCACGATACGCTTACCAATATGCCAGTAGGTAAGCACCATAGCTTTATTTGCTGCATTATAAGCCACTTCACGACCAGATGAAATAATTCCTTTTATGTCATTAGTCACATTCTGATAGTTAACAATATCATTTGCCATATCAACTTACCTCTCTTTCCAGCTCTCTATAAATTCTTACTCTTTTCTACTCTGATAACTTTGCTCTGTTTTTAATCGTCTTTTCAACCTCTGCAATCCGAACTGCAACCTTCTTTACCTCCAAAAGTCTCCATGCCTCTAAGCAGGTTAAGAATTCCTCTGTTCCGTCTTTTTCTATTTTATCAAGAACAAGCATAACAACCTATCTGTTTACATCTTTCATTTCAAAAATGACACGGGCATTCTTTTCTTTTATATCCAGACAAAATCTCTGATAAAGCTCTTCTGCAAATGTTTCTTTCTCTATTTCCCATCCCTTTTCTGAAAACACTAATAACGGAAGGCGATAATCATACTTAATCCTGAGGTAATCTTTCTTAATCATCCAATCAATGCACTTGCTGATATCATCTAATTTCATGTCATGATAATATCCATAAGCAGGGCATTCATTCAATTTATATTCTAATATCTTTTTATCCTTTGAACCCTTTAATATTTTAGCCAACATACTTCTCCCGCCAGTTGAAATCAGCTCATCTGCAGCTCTTAGAATCACCCGGATATCTTCCATTGGCAAATCCCTTATTTCTCCTGCATCAAGAATAACCGGCACTCTGCGTACTTTCCTGCTCATCCGTTATCCTCCTGTATCCATGGTAGCGAATAATATTCCTCACATATATACTCCTCCATCCTCCAGCCGAAGCCTGCGAAATCATGTAAAACACTTTCCAGCCTGTCCTTCCATAATTCATATAATTCTTCATCCTGACCTGCTGCAACTACTGCATCATGATAAGCATCTCCAAGTACTTCGTAAAAATCTTCATCGATATCTCCGTAATCCAATGTAAAATCAGTTGCACATTCCGCAAAATATAATGCCAGATCTCCATACCACTTTCCATTATCATTCACACATATATCTGCAAATTCCGCTAACACCTGTTGCGCAATATCAATAGAAAAACCCATGCGAACAATATCTGACGGATTAAATATTTTGTATTTCAACATCACCTATCCGCAAAGAATTTGTTTGATCTTTTGTCCCAACAAAATTTTATCATCATTCCAACTGCCTATGCAGCCTTTTTATCCGGAAACTGTTTTACCCCACCTAAGTAATAACAGAATCTGTCAAATTGTTTCTGCCTGCTTACTTTCTCGTCATCAATTGAATCCTTGATCATCATACACACCTCTACTTCGTCTTTTATCTCTAGTGCATATTTAATAATCATATCTGCAAGAAAGCTACAGCAGCGTTCAAAATCCTTGTTCATTGCCAAGCCTCCTTAAAATATTATCTTGTGAATAATTCGCAGAACATATTTTTTCTCAAGACTTACTAAAATGGAATAGATTTTACTGAATGGTAGTTTTCAAATATTTCTATCTATCACAAATCAATTCTTTCAAGGCACATATCCTGCGATATAGTCAAAGTCTTCTATGTCTTTTCCTGCTTACACAATATTCCTTCTTATCTAGCAGTCCCCGGCGACTGCTAGATACGCATTAGAGATGTCTCCATCCAAATGCTGTTCTCTGCTTTGCCTTTGCTTTTTCATCAGCATATCTAACTTGTTTTTCTCCTGCTCCATGCGCTTCCGCTATGCTTCTATTGCTCAAAATATTCTTCAAGACATATTCCTCTTTCATAAATTTCCCGTGCCGCATCTACTCCTACATATCGATAATGCCATGGCTCATAGCTTGTCCCTGTAATCTCATGTTTCCCTTGTGGGTACCGTAATATGAAACCATAATTATGTCCATTTGCGGCAAGCCACGTATATACCTCATCATTTGAGCTCTTTGATTTATCAGCATTAATATCAACTGCAATGCCTAATTGGTGTTCACTTGTTCCGGGCAAAGCTACCCATTCCTTAGCAGTTCTTTCTGCTCTTGACTGTGAATATCCTTCATTTATATAAACCTTTATCTTATCATCTAATATTTTCTGCTGTTCTTCATAAGTTCGATAACCTTCCCAAACAACCGGATATATTCCATCTTTCCTTGCTGCATCAAACATTTCTTGTAAATACGGATATATCCTGCTATCCACCTTTTGACCATTTGATAATTCTGTTAATTCCACTCTATAATCTTCCGGTATTTCATTCCAACGGTTTACTACAATTAAATACCACTCCTCCGAAACCGGAATACTATGTAAATTCCCTAATCCTGAAGAAAATTCGTGAAATAGATTACATAGTATCAAAAGCAAGTAAACTATGATAATTCCTCTCAACCATTTCCCTCGCAACTTATTTTTTTTATCTCTTTTCTTTGCCATATTGTTATTTATGCCTTCATCCTTCTTGACCAGCTCTTTATAGCGAATGGCATACATAGAATACCAATCAAGACAGGAATTGTAATAAGTA
>JABLTM010135879.1_pt1 | contig 13653 bp, 10 predicted proteins | sample 7160121 | NCBI WGS metagenome assembly JABLTM01 (sample SAMN14651224, study PRJNA627086) | human gut metagenome | isolation source: feces | host: Homo sapiens
AGGTCGAGGGCATAACCAAAGCAGTGATAGGTTTGGATGATGATGTTGGTTTTAACTGTATGTAGTTTTGAAGGTACATGGAATATAGATAGGAATGAGAAGCAGTGCGAAAGCACTGTTTTTTTTGCAATAACTTCCATAGAACGAAATGTATTAAGATATCAGATTAATAGATACAACAACCAACTCGATGTATTTTAACATCACTTGACTATATTTAACGAATATAGCTAAAAAGCAGAGCACAGTCTGTTTTTTGCTTGACAAATCACTCCTTTGTGGTCTAATATACGACTCATAAAGAATATCAATTCGTTTTGAGGAGGAGATTATTATTATGAAGATGTGGAAAAAAGCAGCAAGTGTTAATCCAGAATTAATTGATAAAAGAGAAAATTTATCAGTTGATTCTGGGTTATTTTTTGGGGGTAAAACACGTAACTTCTTGAAATAGTGTTATAAATCTTGAAATAGTGTTATAAATCTTGAAAATTTAATATTCATTAAATTGGAAAGTTTTGTTAACATAGTGTTAAGAAACAAATACAAGAGATTACCGATAGACAGCAGAGGGGAGACAGAAATTATATTATCGGGTTATGAAAAGGGATGGAGTTCGAAAAATGAGAGGAAAGGCAAAACAGAGAGTTAGTCTGATACTTGTAGTGACAATGGTACTTGGAACAGTATTAACAGGAAATACTGTATTTGCAACAGGAGAGAGCAGTGACGAACAAGATCGGATAAAAATTAACATTTCTAAAGATTCTGAACAAACTGTGGAACAGAATGTTACATAGACAATTCATGTGACTGCGCAGGGGCAGTGCTCGCAATCAGTCTGTCTGAATGTATATCTAAAAAACGAGGACGGATCTGCGGCAACAGATATAGATGCAGTCAATCTTCTGACAAGCGATCAGCTTACAGATAAAAACACACAGAAAACAATCGATGAGACATTGAAAGATTCAGTGACTCTTAATAATGGAACAAAGGCAAGTCCAACAGCAGAGTGGAAGAACGACAAGGACGATAATGGAACAGTTACTTCTAAATATCTGCAGATTACAATGCCAGCAGATGCAACAGCAATCAACTTTGATATGCAGCTTCAGTATCGTACAGATGAAGCAAGCTATACAAAGAAAGTGCTGGTTGAGGCAAAGGCATTCGAAGAGGAGCAGGATATCACAGAAGCAGCTAAGAGAGCAGACGAGAGCAAAGAGAATGAAGCGACAGTTGTCTGGGAAGGCCAGGCAGTAAGTCAATCAGAAAGCGAAGCTGCGGATGAGGATGCGGACGGAGAAAATAATATTAATACGGTGTCAGAAACAGGAGGATATACACTGTATTTTGAGCAAAGTACAATAGATGACCCTGACTCTGCTTGGGATAATGCAACACAAATTTCTGTATATGCATTTAATAGTAATGATGACAACACGGGCGTTCTGCAGATGTATAAAGTATCTGAATCAGATTCAAAGAATATTTGGAAAATCATGTTTGATAAGAAATGGACACAGGTAATCTTTTTAACAGGTAACAACTGGGATGGTGTTTCTAACCAAACAGAGGATATACAGATTGATTGGAGCCTGAATTCACCATGTTATAAATTGAAAGGTGAAGCTGCATCGGATAATAAAAAGAAAGTAGATACTCCGTTTGAGTACAAAGAAACACCACTTGATGCAGATGGAATAACAGTATATTACGATGCCACATTATCAAAATTGTCTTATGAGGATAATAAAAAAGGAATTCCAAATCCAGATAGTACTGTTTATTATTATGCTACAAATGGTACTAAATCTACTGAAGGAAAAATGACCAAAGAAAAAAAAGAAATAAATGGATATGATTATAACGATGTATATAAAGTCACTCTTCCAAAAGGATATGGGAAAATACGATTTGCAGCAAATCCGGTATCTAATGCGAATGATGCAAGTAATGGTGAAGCAACTGAGCTATTGGATATTCCTTCACCTTCAGTTTTAACAAATCCATGTTATTACGGTGATTCAAGTGATAATGTTATCTACGATAGGGGAAATCGTGGTGGCTACTGGGAGGAAGCATATACAGTAAGAGATGCAGAAACAGGAAAGGGTACGACGGTTGTAGATGTACCGAATGAAGTAGAAAAAAGAAATGAAGATGAATTATATGTAAATACAACGATTTACGATTATTATTCAGATTATGAATTGAATGGTTTAAATAGAGACAACTATCAATCCAATATTCCAGTGAATAGTCACAGAATTTATCAGCCATTCCGTCAGTTTAACATGGCAGTGAGCGATTATTATCAAGTAAATGGTGCAACATCACCATTATACTGGGGGAACTTCCAGAACTATAATGACGCGACAGACTTTAAGAACATTGCTGGAACAATGAACTTATTTGGTTATCCTAATTCTAAAGATGATTCAAATTTATATCAAAAATTCTTTTACGAAAATAACTCCATGTGGGGAAGTGATGGAAACAAGTTATCAAGTGGAAATAATGCAACCCAGGGATTGGTTGCAGATCAGTTAAATAATAATAGTCTACAATTAAAAACAGACAGTGGAACGGCATTAGCACCATTTTTTGATAAAGATTTTTTAAATGGAAATAATTCGAAAAATACCGTACTTGGAAAAGTATATGAAAATGTAACATTTCCATTTGTAAAAAAGGCAATGCGTTCATCAAGTACAGAGTCAACAGGAACGCTAGATTACTGGTATTTTAATAGTGCTGATAAAGAGGCAACTAACAAAAATCTTCAATTAAAATATGATGCTACAGATGAATATTTCTTGCAATCAAATAATGAAGAGGTAAAGGGAAGTACAACGAATGGAGCAACTGCGAATGGAAATTATTTTCCACTAAATTCAAAAGAGCAATCAGGTAAGGCTTCACAATTGAACTACGGATTCGGTCAAAAGTTCGATTTGAAGTTCCGACTTACATCGGATGGAAAGGTTCTTGATTCTGCCAATAAGGAAGTGCCAATTGAATTTAACTTTTCCGGTGATGATGATGTATGGGTATTCATCGATGGCCAACTGGTTCTTGATATTGGTGGAGACCATGCTGTGGTAACAGGAAGAATAGATTTCGCAAATAAAAAGGCTACGGTTAGTAGTGCAAAGAACTCCAGTTTAGGAGGCACCTCTAACGGAGAAGTAGAGAAAGATTTTCCTAAAGAATTAGACACAAACAATTATTTCACAAAGGAACATACACTCACCATGTTTTACATGGAGCGTGGACTTTGGGAATCAAATATGCAGATCACTTTCAACTTCCCACAGGAGAATAAGCTCACTGTAGAGAAGAAAGTTGATACATCAGGAGCAAATGAGATTTTCAAAGATGCCTTAGCAGATGTCGGAACGTTTGACTTTGAAATAAAGAATCTTGCCACAAGTGGCACATCTAAAGAAGTGTCAAAGCCTAGCAGCCCGGAGAAAAAGCAAGTATTCAATAATTATACAAATCAGAGTAGTATTTCTGGAACAGGAGTGAAGAATTCAAGTGTTGAAGTGGTTGATGATTCTACGGGTAACGGAAAAGGAAAGCTTATAAGCAGCTATTATCCGGGAGAGAAGAAATCAACGGATACGCAAGAAAAAACAGATTCGAGATTAGTAAAGATTCAGGCAAGTATTGAAGGTACATTTGACGCATCAGATTCAAAAGGTTACAAGTATTTGCAATTTGATGTGTATAATACGGATGAAAATGCGTCAGGGACAGATCCTTTTGTTGCACTGGTAGATGAAGATGGAACAAGGATAGGAGCGTGGGCAAGTTTCCTTACTTATAATGGTCGAAATAATAATATTGATAATAAAATTTGGAAGACAATACGAATCGATCTTAATAAATTAAAGGAAAAAACATTAGACGAGGGAACAACAAGTGGATTTGACTTCAGCAAAGTGAAAGAAATCCAATTTGCTTACTGGGATGATGTGACAGTTTATCTTGACAAGTTTGCATTTGTAAAGCCAGCGAGTGTCGAGAAAACAGGATTCACAACAGAACAGGAAGATATTCCAGATTATGGATCAATTGAATCAAAGAAGCTGGAACCGGTGAATGGCGCATATTATCAGAATACAAATGGAGATACAATCATCTACAGTGATGGACTTCTTAGTATTGGAAATAAAGAAAGTGCAATATTCAGCGATCAGTTCCGAAGAGGAAGTTATCTTTCCATTGCCGAGAAAAATGTTTCATCTGATGTATTTACTACAACATGGTCATTGTATGAAAATGGAATGATTGTAAATCCAGGTTATTTGACTCCTACAGGTTCTACTACAGTAACCGGTAACGGACAAAAATCTGTTGAAAATCAATCAGGATATGCGGTAAATGATGGAAGAACAGAGCAGAATGAGATAGTAGGGAAACCTAATGAATCAACGATTGTATTCCGAAGTTATGCAAATCCTGATAGTGTTACTGCAGTGATTGATCTGAAAGCAAAATATGTAAATAAGCTGCGGACAGGATCCATTTCTTTGAAAAAAGAGTTAAGTAGTGGAGAGAAAGAATCTAAATCTGGAAGAAAGTATCAGTTTAAAATCGAATACCGAAATGTTGCAGGAATGAAACTGGAAGCAAATATGGGAGAAGCTGTTATTACGCAGACAATTGAATTGGAAGCGGGAAAAGAAACAACAATCAGTGGTATTCCTGCAGGAACCGATTATACAATTTACGAAGTAATACCGGATAGTGCCGATTATAGTCTGGAAAAAGTGAATGTTACAAATGCTGGAAATGACAAGAATGTCAAAGCAGAGAACAATGTAGTTACAGGAATTGTAGTTGCAGATGATGGTGACAATCCAACTAGCACAGAGGTTACATTTGTGAATACGGTTACACCATTGATTTCCATTTCTGGAACGAAGACTTGGGAAGGCGGAGAGACAAAAGATACACCGGATAACATTGTTGTTCAGATTCAGCGGCTTAATCCAGATACTAAAGAATATGAACAAGCAAAAGATAAGTTAGGAGAACTGATTCCAAATCAAGTTGTTGATATTAATAGTGACTGGAAGTATACATTTACAGGATTATTGAAATATGTGAATTATACAGCGACTGATAAACAAGAATGTAAGTACAAGGTTGTAGAATTGGGAACTTTAAGAAGTTCGGAGGAACTTGGTGACGTGACACCGGATCCACAGAATCCAGCACATATAAAGCCAATAGCAGGATATTATCCGGAATATAAAGATGGCAGTTTTGATATTACAAATAAAAAAACTGGTACATTGAAAATTATAAAGAAAACCGGAAAAAATGACTTCTTAAAAGGTGCAGAGTTTACGCTTTATACAGATTCTAATACAGCGAAAGTTGCGAGGGATTATTCAGGAAGAAAACTGACAGGTACTACTGGAGATAACGGAGAGTTAGTCTTCGATAATATTATAGCTGGAACGGAAGAACATCCGATTACATATTATCTGAAAGAAGTAAAGACAAAAGCCGGTTATGTGCTCTTAAAAGAGCCGATTCAGATAACACTTCCATATAAGTATAATGCGGGAGATATAGTGAATGGAAATAAAGTAACGAAAAGTGGTGTGACATGGAACCTTACTTACACTATCATTAATGATAAAGCATTCGATCTTCCGGCAAGTGGAAATAAAGGAATTTTCAAATTTATCGTAATCGGAATTACAGCAGTTCTGGTAGGTGGTTACTTGTTAACAGCAAGAAAGAAAAGCAGAAAGAAGAGAGTTTCAAGGAGAGGCTAAAAGAATCAATGAACCAGTATTCGTAGGGAATAGGGAGTCCCTTTGAATAGATTTAGAAAAAAAGAAGGAGAAGAGAGCAATGAAGAAAAATGTTTTGAAAAAATTTGCGGCGGCAGCACTTGCGGCGGCAACAGTAATGAGTAGCATGTCAGTGATGGCGTTTGCAGATGATACGGGAGCGACAGCAAAAACAGGTAGTGTTACGATTACGAAGTGTGAAAGTACAGAGGATGGATATGAAACGCTTAACCCAAATTATGGAGCAGCTCAAGATGTGTCAGCAAAAGAAAAGTTAAAAGATGTTGAGTTTGCATATATAGCAGTTGGAGATCGTGAGCAGGTAGACGTAAAAGATGCTACTGGTGAAATGACAACAGAGATGCTTTATACATTATCAAATGAAGCAGTTAAAGCATTAGGATTGGAAGAATCTGATCAAATAACAGAAAATAGCAAGATATATTACAGAATGTCTACCTTAAATAAAGCTATCAAAAACAAAAAAGATGATGTGATTGCTTTGGTGAAAGATAAAACAAAAGATCATACAGGAGCTAATACAGAAGAAACAGGAAAAGGAAAAACAAGCGGAGATGGAACAATTAAGTTCGATAAGCTGTCTTTAGAAAAGTTATATCTCTTTGCAGAGACAAATGCTTCAGGAGCAACGAAAGTAGATGGTACATCAGTAGCAGTTACTAAAGTATCTGTTCCGTTCTTTGTATCACTTCCATTTACAGATAAAGATGGAAATTCTGTAAAAGATATTTATGCATATCCAAAGAACTCAACAGGTACAGCTACAATTGATAAGAAAATTGTGGAAAATGGAACAGATAAAGCAACAACAACTGCTAATATCGGAGATACAATTAATTACAAAGTAACTTATAGCATTCCGGTAGGTGAGAATGGATTAGAGTCTTTAGTTGTAACAGATACAATGAGTAAAGGGTTAACATTTGTAAATAATCCAGATAATATCAAAGTATTAAATGGCAACGAAGAAGTAGTTAGGACAATGTATACTGTTAAGGATAGTAAAGATGATTCTACAAAAGTTACAACTATTACAATTACATTTAACAGTGACAAATATTGCAAAACATTAGACCCAAATACAACACAGAACTTTACAATTACATATACAGCAACATTAAACAAAGATGCAGTTCTTGGACAGAGCGGAAATACAAATGATGTTTTCGTAACATATAGAAATACAGGTGATGTTGACAGAGATACAGAGCATAAAAGCACTACTAAAGTATTCACATACGGAATTGACCTTCTGAAAAAGGGTGAAGGTGTAGATAAACTTGTAGGAGTAAAATTTAAATTAACAGATGGAAACGATAACGTAGTAAGTGTTGAGAAAAAAGGAAAAAATACATTCTATACACCGGGCGGAGATTCAAATGAAGTAGAAACAGGCGCCGACGGAAAAATCTACATCAGAGGTTTAAAACCAGGTACATACAAACTGACAGAGACAAAAACAAACGCAGGTTATGTACTTCTGAAAGATCCAGTAGTGATTGTGATTAAAGAGGATAATGCAATAGGAGGAGCAGAAGCAACTGTAGGCAGTAAACCTGTTACAATGCAGAACGATCAGAAGAATTCAGGCAGCAAAACAGCCGAAGTACCACTCACAGTAGTCAACAGCAAGGGATTTGACCTTCCGGCTACAGGCGGCAGAGGTATTGCACTCTTCACAATCGCAGGTATCGCAATCGTTGCAGCTGCAGGATCACTCTTATTCATGAGAAAAAGATCCAAATAATTAATTAGATGCTCTCATATACATAATTAATACTACACAGGGAAACAGAAATGACTGTTTCCCTGTATTTGAAAGTGAGAAAGCACATTTCTTGTTTTCAAATACAGGGAAGGAGCAGGAAAATGAAAAATAAAATAATTAATATCTTTCTTGTGCTGATTCTGCTTTGTGGAATCGGCGTTTTGAGTTATCCGTTTATCAGTAATATATTACAGGATAGAAAACAGGATCAGATTCTTACAGAATATAATGAAGAGATGGAGAAGCTGTCAGATGCAGAGATTGAGGATGCGAAAGAAAAAGCAAAGCAGTACAATGACAGTTTGAGCAATACAGTTGTTATATCGGATCCATTTGATCCGGATGCGGCAGATGATATGTCAGCAGATTATATTTCAGCATTGAATCTTGAGAAAAATGGAATTATGGCGTATATTGAGATTCCAAGGATTGATGTGTATGAACCTGTGTACCATGGCACATCAGAAGAAGTGTTAGCAAAAGGTGTTGGTCACCTGGAGGGGACATCTCTTCCAATTGGTGGAGAGAGTACACATACAGTACTTTCCGGGCATACAGGACTTCCGGAAGCGGAAATATTTACGAAGCTGGAATCTGTAAAAGAAGGGGATATTTTTCTTATTCATGTGCTGAATGAGACATTGGCATATAAGGTGGATCAGATTAAGGTTGTTGAGCCATCGGAAACAGATGATTTGAAAATCGTTCCGGGGTATGATTATGCAACATTGGTGACGTGTACACCTTATGGGATTAATTCACATCGTCTTTTGGTAAGAGGCATTCGAACAGAATATACGCAGGATGTGAGTGATGAGGCAGCAGGACAGGCAGAGGAAGGTCCGGATGGCGGTGGCTGGAAAGCAATGTACGAAAAAGCCATTATAGAAGGCATTCTTTTTGCAGTGATTCTGGTTGTTCTGATCAATGTGATTGTGCGCAAGTTTGGGAAAAAGAATAAATCAGAAGTTGCGATTTATGATGAAAAAGAGAAGAAGGAAAAGAAACCATGCAAAAAAGCAGGAAAAAGAAGGAGAAGAAAAAGCAAAAGAACAGAACGCTGATGGCGATTATGCTGATAATTCTGTATCTTGGAGGTTTGTTTGTGTATGCAATCCCAGATTTGCAGAAGGTTGCATTGCAGAAGGAGAACGAGAAAGCAGTAGCACATTTTAAAGAAGAGGTGGAAGGAAGCCAGCAGGATAAAAGTGGTGAAGAGACAGACTCCACCTCTGCCGATTCCAATCAGATCCCAAAGAACGCCCAGCTCTACCAGGAGATGCAGGCATATAATCAGCAGATCTTTTCCGATGGTCAGTCAGGACTGACTGATCCGTGGTCTTACGAGCAGGAGACATTGGATCTGTCGAAGTATGGGATTGATGACGGGATGATCGGAATTCTTGATATTCCGAAGATGGATGTGACATTGCCATTATATCTCGGCGCAACGCAGGAGAAGATGGCGAAAGGTGCGGTCATGCTTGGACAGACTTCATTTCCGGTGCAGGGCACGGACAGTAATTGTGTGATCGCAGCGCACAGAGGATGGAAGGGGATTCCGATGTTCCGCGAGATTGAGCGGTTGGAGATCGGAGATGAACTGACGATACAAAACTGTCAGGAAACATTGACGTATCGTGTGTCGGAGATTGAAATCATCCTGCCGGATGAGAGTGACAAGATCATGATTCAGCCGGGGCGGAATATGGTGACTTTGATGACATGTCATCCTTATACGCAGAATTCCAGAAGATATGTTGTATATTGTGATGAGGTTGGAACACAGCCGGAGGCAGCAGTTGATGCAGCAGAAGAGGCGGACAGCAGCCAGCAAGAGATTATCACCACTTCCGAGCAGAACAGAACGGAAGCATTAGAGGAAGATCAGCGTCTGATTGAGAGAGATACGTTATGGAGGAAAGCCGGTTATGCTGGAATCGGGCTAATCGGAGTATTAATTATTTTTGGATTTATCCCTAGGAAAAAGCATTGAGATGCGTTATACTAAGAAAGATGTGAATGAAAACATGGTACAAAGGAGATGGAGCAATGATTCGTTTTACATGGTATGAACTGCTTTGGCTGTTTTTCATCTATTCTTTCTTAGGATGGGTGCTGGAGACAGCGGCCGCAACAGTAAAACAGAAGAAGTTTGCGAACAGAGGTCTGGTGAATGGACCGTTCTGTGTGATCTACGGTATCGCCGCTCTGTTCATGACATTTGGATTACAGGAGCTAAGAGGAGTCTGGCTTTTTTTATTTGCGACGATTTATGCTACAGTGATCGAGTGGGTTGCAGGTCATTTGATCGAGAAGGCATTTAAAGCCAGATGGTGGGATTACTCCAAGATCAAATGGAATCTGGACGGATATATCTGTATCCCGGCTTCTCTTGTCTGGGGTGCTCTTGGATATCTCGGAATCCGCTGGGGAAACAGATTTGCAATCATAGTATTTAAAATGTTGCCTCTGTTCCTGATGAAGATCCTTGTATTGGTTCTTCTTGGCGTATTGGTTGTGGATATCCTCGGATCTTATCTGCTGCTTCGTGGAAAAGGGAAGAACCTCGCGCGGTGGGAAGCTACGAATGAAGGTCTGGATAAAGTCAGCAATAAGCTTGGAAGTGCGATTTCCGGATGGGTTGGGAAACGTATCCAAAAAGCGTATCCAAAAGCGAGGAAACTGATCCGCAAGGAAGAGGAATCGGAGAAGGGAAAAGTATTTGCCGCAGGCTGTGGGTTCTATAAGATTGTGCTGTTGTTCTTTGTTGGAGCATTTCTTGGAGATATTACAGAGACGATTTTCTGCAGGATCACGGCAGGTGTGTGGATGAGTCGCTCCAGTGTGGTCTGGGGACCGTTCAGTATTGTCTGGGGACTGGCGATCGCACTTGTGACAGCGATGCTTTACAAATATAAAGATAAGAGTGACAGCTTCTTATTTATCATCGGTACATTGCTCGGTGGAGCGTATGAATATCTTTGTAGTGTGTTTACTGAAATTGTATTCGGGAAAGTATTTTGGGACTATAGCGAGATTCCATTTAACTTAGGAGGCCGAATCAACTTATTATACTGCTTCTTCTGGGGAATTGCAGCAGTTGTCTGGTTTAAGAAGATCTATCCGTACATTTCCGCATGGATTGAGAAAATCCCGATGCTGACAGGGAAGGTGCTCACCTGGTTTTTGATCATTTTTATGGTCTGCAATGTGGCTGTGTCATGTATTGCACTTGTTCGTTATGACGAACGTGGAAAGGGCGTTGTAGCGGAAAACAGCATTCAGAAATGGGCAGATGAGCATTACGATGATGCGAAGATGGAGAAGATTTATCCGAACGCAAAAGCGACAGAATAGAAAATAAGATGTAAACGAGAGGGAAATGGTATGATGGAGAATAAAAAGATGCGGGCAGAGCATCCGAAGAAAGAGCTTGCAGTGGATATTTTGTATGATATTATAGGAAGTATTTTGTTTGGTGCCGGAATCTATACATTTGCAGAGGGAGGAAATTTTGCGCCTGGAGGAATTTCAGGTATTGCATTGATTATGAACAAGTTATGGAATCTTCCGGTCGGTACAATGACGCTAATCCTGAATATTCCACTGGTCATCATCAGTTACAAAACAGTAGGAAAGCGGTTTTTGATGAAGACTGCGAGGACAATGATTATTTCAACCATTTTTGTCGATCTTGTATTTCCGATGTTCCCATACTATACAGGACAGCGTCTGCTTGCAGCGATTTACTCGGGAGCATTGCTTGGACTTGGGATGGTTCTTTTCTATATGAGAGGTTCTTCTTCGGGCGGAGCAGATTTCCTGACGATGACGATCAAAAAGAAGAGACCACATATGTCTCTTGGTCGACTGACGTTGTTGATCGACTTGATCATTATTTTAATTGGATGGCCGGTATTCGGTGATGTTGACTCAGTTCTTTATGGATTGATCGCAGTATTTGTCTGCTCTGTGGTAATTGACAAGATTCTTTACGGAATCGGTGCAGGAACACTTGCAATCATTGTCACATCGAAGGGAGAGGAAACAGCAGAAGAGATTGGAAGAATCACCGACCGTGGTGTGACATCTTTGGAAGGAATGGGTACTTATACAAAGAGTAAGAGAAATGTTCTACTCTGTGCATGTTCCAAGTCAGAAGCGTATCTTGTGAAAAATGCAGTTTACCAGGTAGATGACTCTGCGTTTGTAATGTTCACTGAGACGAGTGAGGTGCTTGGAGAGGGATTCAAGGAAAGTCTTGATGAGCTGTAAATAAAAGAGAAGAATATGAAATAGAAAAAGCTGCTGTCTGAACTGTTGCTTGCGGGACTCGTGAACAACAGACGGACAGCAGCTTTTCTATATGTTCTTTATGCAGAAATTCGTTTTCAAAGATATAAAAATGTTAATCTTCTTTCGCCCAGTCGAAGGAATATTTGACAGCCTTGTGCCAGCCTTTCAGTTTCTTTTCGCGGACTTCCGGATCAATCGAAGGTTCAAAGATCTGATCGATCGCCCAGTTCTCTTTGATTTCTTCAAGACTGTTCCAGTAGCCGACTGCAAGACCAGCCAGATAAGCAGCTCCCATAGCAGTCGTCTCAACGCAGACCGGACGGTGGACAGGTGCGTTGATCAGATCAGCCTGTGTCTGCATCAGGAAGTTATTTGCGCTTGCGCCGCCGTCTACTTTCAGGGAGGCAAGATTAATGTCGGAATCTGCCTTCATGGCAGTCAGGACGTCATATGCCTGATAAGCGAGAGACTCGAGGGTTGCACGGATGATGTGGTATTTATTTACCCCACGTGTCAGGCCGACGATCGTTCCGCGGGCATACTGATCCCAATATGGAGCACCGAGTCCGGTGAAAGCAGGTACAACATAACAGCCGTTTGTATTTTTCACTTTCTTTGCCATATATTCGCAGTCGTCTGCGGAGTCAATCAGGCGCAGTTCATCACGCAGCCACTGGATCGCTGCACCGGCAACAAAGATAGAACCTTCCAGAGCATATGTAACCTTTCCGTCAAGTCCCCAGGCAATCGTGGTGACCAGCCCATTGTCGGAAAAGACAGGCTTCTCTCCGGTGTTCATCAGAAGGAAGCAGCCGGTTCCGTAAGTATTCTTCGCATCTCCCGGTTTAAAGCAGGTCTGACCGAAAAGTGCAGACTGCTGATCTCCGGCAGCACCGGCGATCGGGATCGCTCCGCCGAGGACGGAAGGATCTGTCTCTCCGTAAATGCAGCTGGAAGGCTTCGGTGTCGGAAGCATACAGCGTGGGATCTGAAGTTCTTCGAGAATCTCGTCATCCCAGTCTAATGTATTGATATTGAAAAGCATGGTTCGTGATGCGTTGGAGTAGTCTGTAACATGTACTGCGCCTTTCGTCAGTTTCCAGATCAGCCAGGTCTCTACTGTACCAAAGAGCAGTTCTCCGCGCTCGGCACGTTCTCTTGCTTTCGGAACGTTGTCGAGAATCCAGCGGATCTTTGTTCCTGAGAAATAAGCATCAAGTACAAGGCCGGTTTTCTGACGGAACTTTTCTGTCAGTCCTTTTTCCTTCAAAGAATCGCAGAATTCAGCAGTACGACGACACTGCCAGACAATCGCGTGGCAGATAGGATCGCCGGTATTTTTATCCCATACGATCGTTGTCTCGCGCTGGTTCGTGATACCGATTGCAGCGATGTCAGAAGGTTCTGCGCCGATGATGTTCATAGCCTCCACAGCAACTCCGAGCATGCTTGCCCAGATCTCGTCCGCATCGTGCTCAACCCAGCCCGGTTTCGGAAAATGTTGTGTGAATTCTCTCTGTGTGACGCTGCAGATTTCCCCTTTTTTATTAAATAAAATGCAGCGGTTACTTGTGGTTCCGGCATCTAATGCCATAACGTATTTTGACATAATATGTGCCTCCTCATTCTAGTATTACTCAGAACAGAAATGGTTACTTTGGCTTGAATGCATCTCGCCCCATCGCCAAAGGCGATTTAAAATGGCGAGATGCGTTGCTGGTCGCACATCGTGTGAACAGTAAC
>JABLTM010055995.1_pt1 | contig 13621 bp, 8 predicted proteins | sample 7160121 | NCBI WGS metagenome assembly JABLTM01 (sample SAMN14651224, study PRJNA627086) | human gut metagenome | isolation source: feces | host: Homo sapiens
ATAATTCCTGCATAAATAACACCCCTTTTTCTTTTATTTTACTAGAAAAGGGGTGTGTTCACAATTTATTTACTCATGCGTTTGTCGTGCGCATTTGGAATTTGCTATATCGATTATTTCATCCATCTCTCCACAGTTCGGATGATCTGTTCTATCTGTACAGGTTTGGACATGTGATCGTTCATTCCTGCTTCTTTGCATTTCTGGACGTCTTCCAGATAGGCGTTGGCAGTCAGTGCGATGATCGGGATCTGTTTTGATTCCGGGGATGGAAGACGGCGGATCGCCCTGGTTGCATCAAGACCATTCATCACAGGCATCTGCATATCCATGAGAATGGCATCGTATGTTCCGGAGGGATCGATTTCAAAAAGCTGTACACATTCTTTCCCATTTACTGCCCGGACACAGTGAATGCCGTACATTTCCAACTGTTCTTCCAGAATCTCATAATTCAGGTCATTATCTTCTGCGATCAGAAGCGTTTTTATGATCCTGGATGGCCTGAGTTTGAAGAACGGAATTTCCGCGGTTGTCTCTGATACTTCCTGCTCCCTGATAAAAGGTACATCCAGAGTCACACGGAAAGTGGTTCCCTCGTGGAGTCTGCTTGTTGCTTCAATGGTTCCGTTCATCTGGTCGACGATCTTTTTTACAATAGCAAGGCCCAGGCCGCTTCCCTGTACTTTATTCACTCTTGTATCAATTGCTCTGGAAAACTGAGAATACATTTCTTTCATGAATTTTTCGCTCATTCCAATCCCGTTATCCCGGACAATGGAAACCAGGCGGATCTTATCTTTATCCGGAAATGGTTCCTCATAAACTTCCAGTTCAACCGTTCCTCCCTCAGGAGTATACTTCACTGCATTGGATAACAGGTTCATGTAAATCTGACCGATCCGCAGACGGTCAGACAGCACGGTATCATAAATAATGTCATGTCGGTTACAGATAAATTTCTGGTTCTTATCTTCTGCTGTTCCACGGATATTCTGTTCGTAAAGTTTACATAATTCAGACAGTTTTACTGGCTCAGAATCAATGCGAAATTCCCCACTTTCGATCCTGGAGATATCCAGGACATCATTGATCAGCTGCTGCAGATTACTTCCACTTAAGTTGATCTTATCCAGACAGTCCAGTATTTTGTCCGGTTCATGGAGATGGTTTCTTGCAACTCTGGTAAATCCCATAATGGCATTCATAGGAGTCCGGATGTCATGGGACATTCTGGAAAGGAACTCTGATTTTGCCTCATTGGCACGGTTGGCCTCTTCTACCGCATCTATGAGATATTTTTCCCGCCTTTTTTCCTCACTGATCACGCGGATCACAAGCAGAACCTGTCTGGCTGTTCCATCTTCCGCTCTTGACTGGACAATAAACCTGGCCAGATGCCAGTTGTTATCTGTGGCAAGGTAGTCAACTGCAATGGACTCCTCTTTTTCCAGACGTTTTTTCAGAGTGGAGAGGTCATAAAACTGTTTTACCATGGCCCTGTATTTGGACGCGACTTTTTCGCTGCTATCACTGGTGATATGGGCAGCTGCGGTTCCCTTCATTCCTGTAAAACGGTGATTTTCACTGCCGCCGGTAATCTCCTCATAATAAAAATCCTGAAGGTCGATCCGGTAGATCATGTAGTAGATCTTACTGATGGCGGATATGATCTCATTGTTCATTTTCACTTCTGCCAGAGAATCTTCCAGCTCTCTCTGATGATTTCGCTCCTCCTTTATGATCTCATCTACATGACGAAAAGCGATCAGAACCGGAAAATCCGTTGAAGAAGGAAGTCTGGTGGCTCTGATTTCAAAATACTGATGCCTGTTGGCATTTTCCCGGGACTGATATCTGCGGCTGATCTTATCCCTGGTTTTAAGCTCGCCTATCAGATTCTGACAGTCAAATGTCTCCAAAAAATCCGGCGCGGATTCTTTTATGACAAAATGATCATAATAGTATTTCAGTTCTTTTGAGTAACAAAGTATGATTTTTTCTCTGCTTTTCAGAATCTTCGGAGCGTTGGCACCCTGTTCCATAGGAGAAAGTTCTTCACAATCTGTAACCTGGATCGTCAATCCTTTTTTCAGTTCGTCTGTCCAATGTGGAATATCCTCTACCGTGATTTCTGAAAATAACTGTTCTTTTTCTAATATGTCGTCCTCATTTTTCCATTCATACTGAAGACAGAAGTATTCTTTTCGGTTCTTTTCTTTTTTATCAAAAATATATACTCGATCGGCACCACTGCATTTTCCAAGCAGTTGCAGCATTTCGTAAATTGCGCCATCCAGTTCTTCGTTGTTTTTTACACGATATTTCCGTTTAATGTCCTTGTGATATCCTTGATACTTACCGGTTTTGGTATATATCCGTTCATGCCAGCTTCTGAGCCGTATAGGACATCAGAAGTGCACCATCTGCATCACCATTTCCTCTCCACGGGGTAAAATAAAAAAAGCACCATGTTCAGACAGAGAGAACTATAGTGCTTTTGAATTATGCAACTGGCTGCCATTTTACAGGCCCTATAGCTTTGCGCCACAGTCTTTCGGCTGCTTTGCCCGTGTTTATTTTTTTAATAATTTTAGTGTATATTTATACGGGAATATTGTTTGGAATTTTTTTCAGCTGTGAAAAGGCTTTTAGCATTTCTTTTTCGCCGTAATCATCAAATTGTATCACAATGGTATCTTCGGTTTCGGAGATAATGGACCCGCGGCCGTATTTGGGATGTTCTACAAGTTGTTTTGGTGTTTCTGGTGGGATATTTTCCGGCAATGCTGTCTTTTCATCTGGGGATAAAGAAGTTTCCTGTTCCTGGGATCTGGCATATTCTTTCGGTGTTTCCAATTTTCGGAGTTTTTCTTCCAGGATCATCTTTTTCAGGTCCTGAAGGTGCCGGGCAGCTTCTTTTGTATCTCTTGTGGCATCTGCCGGATGGGCAAGATATTTCTCCGGAAGACTGGAAAGGTAGCGACCTGGACCTGGAAATACCCGCGCAGTTCCGGGATTGATGTAAAAAGATAATTCCAGGAATTTCCTTGCTCTTGTCATTCCCACATAAAACAGTCTCCTCTCTTCCTCTTCTGTAGAAGCATCACGGCTATTTAAGGGAATCAGCCCATCATTTACACCAATGATAAATACGTAATCGAATTCCAGCCCTTTGGAGGCATGGAGCGTCATCAGTTTTACAGATTCTCCGGAAACCGCATCTTTTTCCGGTTCCATGCCATTCAGTACAAGATCATTAAGAAAATCCCTGATACTGTGATAGGATTCCATTTTCTTTAACAGGGAAAGGATTTGCCTCCTGTTTTCTTTATAGTCGCTGGAAGACGGTCGGAGATATTTTTCCAGAGAAAGCTGTTCCCACAGATTTATGTAGCCGGAGCCTGTGTCCCGATACTCCCACATGGCCTGAAAAAGTAAGGATTTCGAGAGAAATACACTCCCTTGTGTAAAATTCAGAATCTCTGTCCGGGCTTTTTTTGAGTTCCATCCTTCCCCGAAAGTTTTGTCGCAAAGGACATAAGTTCCGCTGGTAAGATCCTCATGATTGCTTAAAAAACGCAGTATATGAAGAAACCAGGCAAGAACCGGAATATCCTGAATGATTTTCTTCTGAGAGATTTCATATGGGATCTGATGTTTTTCCAGAACTTTTGAAAGGATCTCTGACTGGCTCTGAAGCCTGTAAAACACTGCGACCTCCTCAAGTGGAACGCCTCTTTCATGAAGAGCAAGGATCTTTTCTGCCAGATATTCTGCTTCCTGAAAAGGATCGTAATGATTTTTGACAGAGATTTTTTCTCCTTCTTCCTGTACGCCGGTAAGAGAATCCCCGGATTCCTGAAATCTTCTGGAAACTGCCAGGATCGTCTGGGAAGAACGGTAATTTACAGGAAGGGATAGTTCTTCTGCGTGATACAATTCACGGAATTTATAAAAAATATTGAACATACTTCCACGCCAGCTGTAGATCACCTGATTGGGATCGCCCACTGCAAAAAGCCCGACTTCCGGTCTTTTTAATTGACGAATCAGTTCAAACTGAAGTTCATCGCAGTCCTGCACTTCATCAATGATGATCCATTTCAGCTGCAAAAGTTGCTGTGGATGATCTTTCAGAAGTTTCGTGGCACACTGCAACAGGTCTTCGTAGCTCATTTTGTTCTGTTTCCGTTTTTCTTCTGTAAGGAGAGTTACCAGTTTCGGAAAATCGTCCTGGTATCCGGGCTGTCTGGATGTGGCTGACCTGTATTTATGATCCAGTCTTTTTCGAAGACGGTTTTTATATTTGATCCTGAGAGTATGCTGGTGGATCAGCTGATTGGCAAGTTCCAGTTCTTCTTCAGGCAGACAGACCTGGAAATCTTTTGTGTAGCCAAGTTCTTCTAATGGAAGCACTTCCTGAAGGAGCTTCAGGGCAATGCCGTGGAATGTTCCATAGAAAAGAGACGAGGGGTTTTCTTCTATATTTTGGATCTTCAGCCTGTTTTTGATCTCGCCTGCTGCTTTATTTGTAAAGGTCAGAACGATCATATTTTCCAGGGGGATTTTTTTCTGCTGGTGAAGATAACGGATCTTTTCGATAAGAACCGTTGTTTTTCCGCTTCCTACGTTTGCGCGGACCAGGCAGGCATTATGTTCATCCAGAACCGCTGTTTTCTGATAATCATTCAGTTCCATATGTTTCATCCTTTTTCAGAGTGTGATATCTGCGCATCATTTTTTCACGTTTTAGCATATCTTCCGGTTTCTCTGTATCTGTAAGGATCGCAAAGCGGAAATCAACCGGAAGAAAGACGTAAGTACTGAGCACATTGGAGATTCCTGTTCGGTTCTCCTGCATATTGGCCCATTCTGCATAAAACGGATCTCTCAGATAGAGGATCAGAGAGGAGTCTTTGACTTCCAGTCCGGATACCATTGAGAAAAATCCTGCAAATGTATTATTATTTTCTTTGACCCGATTGCAGAATAAAACCCACTTCTCCTGCAGATCAGATAATGTGAATTCCCGTTGTCCTGATCGATTCCATTCTGTATTCTTTTCATCCGGATAAGAAATATTCCTCGTTTTCTGCACGGTCAGTTCCGATTCTTCAGATAAATTTTTCAGCCCCCACAGGATCACGTTCCGGTCAAGCCTGTCATTTCCAATACAGACTGCACAGCCGTTTTTGCACCTGCAGCCGGAAACCATTCGGATAGCCTGTTCTGTCACTTTTGGGATCAGATCATAGATCTTTTCTGCAAATCCAAGGCCTCCTACATAACGGTCGTAAAAATAGAGAGAAACCTCCTCAGAAGTGCTTCCGGAAAGTTCCAGTGCATTGGTGGACATTGCCACCCCAAGATCGGAACCTTCTGTCATTGTCACCATCAGAGCTGCATTTTTCAACGCAAACATCAGACCTTCAAAGTGGTTATTTCTTACATAATAACCGTTTCTGTCCGGCTGTAAGAGATTGCGGTACTGTCTGACCACATTTTCAGGAAGTCTGAGCCAGGTAGCTTCTGTGTCGTAATTCTTGGAAAGTGGTTTCGTGAGCTGTTCAAAACCCAGGTTCTGATGATTATGGAACTGCATTTTTTTATACATGTATACAAAATCTGCAATATTTACATCTCCAAAAGAAAGTTCACTTCTCTCCCACTGCTGCTTTTTATGTCTGTGTATGATACGGATATTGGTCTCGCTTCCAGGTACTGTGTAATAGTTTCCATGAAATGGCACAGCTTCCACGATCTTGCTTTCCAGGTTCATTTTTACAACCTGGTAAAAATCTCCGTCGTGCATGTAAACGGCACCTTCATGGATCTCATGAAAAGCCTGTTCCTCATCCATCTCCGTGATATTTTTTCCGGTTTCCTTGTTAATGAGCTGATACTTGTTCTGATCAATATTCCGGAGGGAAAATTCTCCTGCAGGATAAAGTCCTCCTGACCAGGCGAAGCGGCCTCCCATATTCCGGACTTCATCTACTTTCATAAGTACAGGGATCGTCTCCCCAAGATCCGGGAATAATGCACCATCATCCAGGGTTAACGGAAGTTCCGCTGCCGCAGCCCGGATATGTGCAAGCTGGATCAGAAGATTGTCTGGATCAACGATGGCATTTTCACTGCTGTGTTCAAAAAGCCATTCCGGTTCCAGAGCGATATACTGATCCATGGGAAGATTGGCAAGAATCAGATAATTGGTGCATTTTCCACTTCCTCGTCCTGCACGGCCTGTCTGCTGCCAGAAAGATGCTCTTGTTCCCGGATAACCGGCCAGTACCGTTGTACTGATCTTTCCGATATCGATTCCCAGTTCTAATGCATTGGTGGATACAAGGCCAAGAAGATCCCCTGAGATCATACGCTGTTCGATGCTTTTTCTCTCCAGAGGAGTGTAACCGCCACGGTACCCGGAGATTTCTTCTTTTCTGGCTGTCCCTAAGAACCCTGCCGCATCCAGATGGTCTCTGGTTTCTTTCACCAGGATCTCCACATTTTTTCTGGATCTGGCAAATGCCAGAAAGCTCTCCCTTCGTTCCATCAGCTGAGGAAGAAGGTCCGCTGCAACATTTATAACAGATTCTTTTCCGTAGGGGATGCCATCTTTATTCAGTTTCTCTTCTGGCTGGACCAGACAATAGATCCGCTCTGATATTCCTGCACCGCTTCTGGCGATATTGATAAAAGATCTTCCGCAGATCTTTTCCGCAAGTTCCAGGGGATTGGCAATGGTGGCGGAACTGCATAAAAACTGAGGATCTGAGTGGTAATATCTGCAGATCCTGGATAAACGGCGAAATACATTGGCCAGATGAGAACCAAAAGCTCCTCTGTATACATGCAGTTCATCCAGAATAATGTATTTCAGATTGGAAAAAATAAAGTCGGATCCATATTTGCTGTGATTTGGAAGCATGGAGCCGTTTAACATATCCGGATTGGTAAGGATGATATTGGCACGTTCCCGGATCCTTTTTCGCTCAGCAGGCGGTGTATCTCCGTCATATACGCCGACAGATAAACGATGTTCCCCAAGTGCTTCCATCCAGGGGATCAGCGCACGGTACTGATCAGCTGCCAGGGCCTTCGTGGGATAAATAAAGATCGCACGGGTCACAGGATCTTTCAGGATTTCCTGAACCACCGGCAGATAAAAGCACAGGGATTTACCACTGGCGGTAGGTGTGGTGATCACGATATTTTCTCCAGCCATAGCATGGGAAAAAGCTTCTGCCTGGTGGGTATAGAGAGACTTTATATTCTGGCCGGACAGAAAATCCTGGATATCCGGATGCAGGCTTTTGGGAAACTCTGCATATTCCGGAGATCTGGCAGGGATTGTTTTTTTGTAAATGATGTTCCCCTTCATGCTTGCTCCTTTGCTGTCAATTTATTCGATAGATATTATTTTTAATAAAAACAGTATAACATAAAAAAAGCGATACCATATAGTTTTATCTTCCCATATGACATCACTTTTCTATTTTTTATGCAGATTTTTCAAGTATATGTTACAGTGCAGTGCCTTTCTTTGGTACAAAGAAACGGCTCATATCTGCATGTTCCAGCTTAAGCAGTGAAATTTTTCTATCAATTCCTCCTGCATATCCTGTGAGACTGCCATTTGTGCCTACTACACGATGGCATGGAATGATAATAGAAATTTCATTATGTCCAACTGCACCACCAACAGCCTGGGCGGACATATGGGAAATATTTTCTCTTTCAGCTATTTTACTGGCAATTTCTCCATATGTGATCGTTTGTCCGTAAGGAATCTCTGATAAAATCTGCCACACAGCTTGTCTGAATGTTGATCCCGCAGGATGAAGAGGAGGTGTAAATGTTGGCTTTTCACCGGAGAAATAGATATCCAGCCATTTTTTTGCTTCTGAAAGAATCTCCGTTTCCTGTGAAATCCTCTCGTCCGGAAGTGTATTCGCAAAGTATTTCTGTCCTTCAAACCATAAGCCTGTAAGTCCAATTTCATCTGCTGCCAGTAAAATTTCTCCTAACGGTGATTTATATTTGCATGTATAGATCATAGTTTTCCACTCCTTATTTCAGTAGTGTTACCTCAAGTATAATTTATGTGAAATAGTTATCTTTAATTATGTGAAAAAACGGAGAACACAGCAAGGTATCCTCCGCATATAATATAGTGGTATGTTATCTGCTATTTTTACTGTTATATTACATTTTACTGCTATTCACAGGTGCTTTAATTCCAGTAATCTGTTTTTTGCTTCAGATCAATATTTTTACTGAAGAATACAGGATTTTTTTTCTGCCGGATCTGTCCTTCGTAATCCTTTAATGCTTTCAATACGGTGTTGGACAATAGCAGGATCACCGGAATGTTGATCAGTGCCATTACTCCCATCAGTACATCAGAGATGTGCCACAGTAATGTCATCTCCATTCCCGCTCCTAAAAACACCACCAGTGCTGATACAAGGCGAAATCCCGTCATGAATTTCTTACCCGGCTGCTTTTTAAGGATATAAGTCAGCAGATTATCACAATAGAAGCAATTTCCCAGCAATGTAGTGAAAGCAAATAATACCATTGCGATCATAATAAAATATGGTCCAAAAGAACCAAGAGTCTTGTGAAGTGCTGCCTGCACCCACGGTGCTCCCTGAAGCTCTTTTGCCGGTGTCACACCAGATACCAGACACATCATGGCAGTTGCAGTGCACAATAATAATGTGTCAATAAACACAGACAGCATCTGTACCAATCCCTGTTTAACCGGATGACTGACCATTGCAGACGCCGCCGCATTGGGGGCAGAACCGATACCTGCTTCATTGGAATACAGACCTCTTCGTATTCCCTGCATCATAGCTGATCCGGCAAATCCGGCAAAAATTGCTTTAAAATCAAATGCTTCTTCAAAGATCTGTGCCAGTACCGATGGAAGCTGTCCGATATTTAGTACCACTACCAGCAGGGATATCAGAATATATACAATGCCCATAAATGGCACTAAAGTAGAAGTTACTTTCACAATTCTGTTACCGCCACCCAGCAGACACCATCCCGTTACCAGCGCCAGAATTCCTCCAATGATCCATGGCGTGATCTCTGCATTATAAAATGGCTGACCGGAAAATGTAGACTGCAGATTATAGGAGGCCAGCATATTAAATCCAAACGCGTAAGTCAGGATCATGGCTATACAGAAAACCACTGCCAGTCCTCTGCTGTGCAATGCCGCCTCTATGTAATACGCCGGGCCGCCGTAGCACTGGCCGTCTTTTCCTTTTTTCTTATATATCTGCGCCAGTGTGCTCTCTGCCAGAGCTGATGCGCTTCCAAGAATGGCAATGATCCACATCCAGAATACGGAGCCCACACCACCGATACAGATGGCAGAAGATACTCCTACAATGTTGCCTGTCCCTACACGAGATGCCGTGGAGACCATCAGTGCCTGAAAGGATGATACACTTTCGTCTCCCTCTGGTTTCTCCATTACAGCGCTGCAGGCGTTTTTGAATAAACGTACCTGTGGAAATCTGGTCCGGACAGTAAAGTAGATGCCGGAACCAATCAATATTACAATCAGTAATTTGCTGTAGAGAAACGTGTTGATTGCGTCAATGATCGTTTCGAACATAAATCCTCCTCGTAACAGAATTTTTTATCATACGATAATATCGGATAAAAACCCGAATTGTTACCATAATACAATATTTCTGCTATTTTGAAAAGAGGTTATCCGCAGGAGTTCATGAACCTGGAAGATTTTTCTTTCCGTAAATTTCATTAAGCACAATTTTCCCCACAAATTTCCCTGTTTTTCAGCTTTTCAAATCTGTTTCCACCGATCAGGATGTCCCTGTATTTTTTTACGATCTTCATTTTCAGAGGAGGGGTTACCTGCAAGGTTGCCGACACAACAGCCAGGTCTACTTTGCCCTCTTTCAGAGCATTTACGGAATCTGTCGTACTGTTATTCAGAATTTTAAAATGTACGTTCGGGTACAGGATATTGAAATCCCGGACCGCCTCAAACAGATAACAGTGAAGAGCCGTTTCAGTTGCACTGATATAGATGGTTCCGTTTTCCAGGCTGACTGGTTTTTAAAACTGCTGCCGCTTTTGTGAGATTTCCATATTTGGCTACGTAATAAAATACTTTATAATGCTCAAAATTGGTGTCCATGATCGTCCTTTCTTCTGCGTAAGGTTTTTATCCGTTTTAAAAGAGAAACTGTTCTTTCAGCTCCCTTTTTCGTTTACCGGAAGTAAATGCTGCTTCCACGGAATTCAGGAGCAACTGTTTTTTCTGTTCCTCTGTAAGGTTTAACAGGGAATCCATATACTGAAACTCATGGGAAAGGGTTGTTCTTTCAATGGCAGGATCATCTGTATTTAGTGTTACCTTAAGTCCCTGTTCCAGAAAATTTTTCAACGGATAGGAAAACATATCTTCCACTGCCCTGGTCTGCCGGTTGCTTGTGGGACACATTTCCAGAAAAATCCCGCTGTTTTTTACAAGTTGGATCACCTCTTCATTTCCTGCGATACGCACTCCATGCCCGATCCTGGATGCTCCCATACGGATGGCTGTTTTGACATCCTCGGCATCGCCGGCTTCACCTGCATGGATCGTAAATGGAACGTTGTACTCTTTTGCTTTCGCAAAAAGATTCTTATAGCTTTCTGTTGGAAAAAGTGCTTCTGCACCTGCAAGATCCACGGCAACTACTCCTCCATCCTCTGTGAGATATCTGCGGGCCAAGTCCAGAGTTTCCATATTTTCCTGCTGATTGGAGCTTCCACGCATGCAGCATAAGATCAGATTGCCTGGAATCGGAGATTTTTTCAGGCCACGTAATGCAGACTGGATCGCCGTTTCCTGGGTCATTCCTTTTTGTGTATGAAACTGTGGTGCAAAACGAAGTTCTGCGTAAATCACACCGTCTTTTCTCATTTCAGAAAGGATAAGATAAACGGCTTCTTCCAGTGCTTCTTCTGTCTGAAGAAGGGAAAGAGGCAGGTCAAAGCATTTCAGAAAATCATTGAGATTTTCGCAGGTATCCGGAACGGAAAGAAGGGAAAGAAGTTCCTCGTCTGTTGCAGCCGGAAGTGTGATCTGCTGCAATGCGGCAAGTTTTTTTGCAATATCCACGGTAATACAGCCATCCAGATGTGCATGTAGATCGATGTAGTGATTGGTTTTGTTTTCTGTTTTCATAGGCATTAAGTACCTCGCTGTTTGTATTTTTCTATATTATAACACAAAAATGAGCGCATGAAATTCCACATTTTATGGATACATGCGCCCTTTTCTGTTTTAACCAAATCAAGCAAGTAGCGAAGCGGATTGCGAATATCCGCTTGACTGCTTCTTCACATTTTATGAAATATTCTTATCCCTGAAATGGTTTTACATTCTTTACGGCATCTGCAGGGAGGATCTCTTTATCATCCTCATCAATGTTGATAAGATGATATCTGTCATTTCCCATGTGCATTTCTTTCATATAGCTGAGCTGGCGAAGTCCGTGACGTGTCTCGATTCTCTCTACCAGATCTTTATGATCAGAATCCTTCAGTGCATACACAAGATCTACAGAAGCCTGGTCTGCTGCAAGGATATCTGTAGATGCCACGATTCCGATATTCGGTGTTACGACAGGTGCTGCTCCAACACCCTCACAGTCGCAGGAAACAGACATATTTCGAAGAACGTTGATAAATACAATACGCCTTTTACCGGGAACTTGGCAGTTCCGTCCTCATCCAGGATATCTACCGGGCAGAATGTCCAGCCATTTACCTTCAGAGTTTCACGATGCTTCTCCGTTGTGTAACGGTCTCCCTCGTAGTAGGTGTTTGTCTCTACGATATGGGCTTCCGGGATCTTATCTGCGATCAGTTCTTTTACCCACGGTGCAGGGATGATATTCGGTCCATGCTGCTCTCCTGTGTGAAGCTTGACTGCAATCTTACCCTTAAGGATGCCGCTTACACGCTCAAAAATCTTCTTCAGTCCCTCTGCGGAAAGATCCTCTGTAAAATATACGGTGGATTTTTCTCCGGAACAGTCCTTATAAGGAATGTAATGTTCTCCACCTGTTCCAGGTACGATTTTTTTGTGTGCCATTTGTAATCCCTCCTGTGTTATATTCATAAAAAATCTCACTGCTTTTATGATACAAACTAAACTCAGGTTCAGGTCAAGGATTTTTTGTTAAATATAAAGGTTAATTCCAGACTATAAAATTTCATTCCGGTTTATATTGCCTGTGTGGCTTCTTTTAACCAGCCTTTTTCATCCTCATCCAGATACGGAGAAATTTTCTCATATACAAAGGCATGATACTGGTTGAGCAGTGTGCGCTCTCCGGTTTCCATCTGTTCGGGATCTATACCTTCCAGGTCAAAGGGTACCAGCGTCAGAGGTTCAAATTTCATAAACTGACCGTAGGCTGTTTTTTCGGCCTTTTTGCAGACCACAAGGTTTTCATGGCGGATACCAAATTCATTTTCCGCATAGTATCCTGGTTCATCGGAGGTGATCATTCCTTCTTCCAGAACAGGAGCCGGACGATCCACGAGATTTTTCCAGCGGAAGCTCTGAGGACCTTCGTGTACATTGAGAAGATATCCTACGCCATGACCGGTTCCGTGATTGTAATCCTCTCCCATAGCCCAGAGTGGTCCTCTTGCCAGGGCATCCAGATTCAGTCCGGTACAGCCATAGCGGAATTTTGCGGCTACAAGGTTCAGGTGCCCACGAAGTACTGCTGTGAAATATTTCTTTTCTTTTTGGGTAACCGGGCCAAGTACAACGGTGCGGGTGATGTCTGTGGTTCCCTCCAGATAATGGCCGCCGGTATCCATCAGAACCAGTCCCTCTGGTTTCAGAGGAATACTGGTTTCTTCTGTGGCACTGTAATGAACAATAGCTCCATGTGCACCGTAGGCAATAATGGGATCAAAGCTGTTCCCCTGGAAGTTCTCCTGTCCGGAGCGGAACTCATAGAGTTTGTCCGCTGCGGAAAGCTCGGTGATCTCCTGCTTTCCCACATTCTTTTTCAGCCAGTGGATAAATTTTACCATTGCCACGCCGTCTTTGATGTGGGCTGTTTTTTCATTCTGGACTTCGATCTCATTTTTGATGGCTTTTGGAAGAAGGGACAGGTTTTCTCCATTCAGGATTGTTACTCCATCCGGAATGCTGCTGACCAGACGGCTGTTTACATTACTTTTTGAAAGATAAACCCTTTTCGATTCAGGGATCGTCTGCACATAAGTGTAAATATCATCATATGGATAGATGGTAACGCCATCTATGGCCAGAGCTTCTTTTACAGAATCCGGAAAAGCCCTCTCATTGGCAAAAAACCGGATTTCTTTCTCATCCATTACAAGATAGGAAAGCACTACCGGGCAGCAGTGGATATCATTTCCGCGAATGTTCAAAAGCCACGCAATATCATCCAGTGACGTGAGGACAAAGAGATCTGCGTCTTTTTCTTTCAGTTTGCTGCGGATTTCCCGGATCTTGTCTGCTCTGGATCTTCCAGCCCATTTTTCGGATAATTTCTTTTCCTCTATAAACATCAATATCATCTTCATAATA
>JABLTM010019007.1_pt1 | contig 13607 bp, 12 predicted proteins | sample 7160121 | NCBI WGS metagenome assembly JABLTM01 (sample SAMN14651224, study PRJNA627086) | human gut metagenome | isolation source: feces | host: Homo sapiens
AGGCGGCCAATTTGTCTTATCTGATTGACAAATTGCAGTTGATACTGGCGTCCTTGAGTACGGTTGAGGCAGGCGGAATTGTCTTTCCGGGTCTTTTACAACCTGGAAACCTGCTTCTTTAGTCTTGAATTTTTTATGTCCTTCCGAATTCAATTCTCCCTTATAGAGAATCGGTTTGCCATCTATAAGTGGGGCAGTTTATCTTTCGTTGAAGCCGGCTTTAAGGCAGAAGTTCTCCATACGTAACATTTCACGAAAACACGGAAACCATATACTAGCCTTTGAAATGACAGACTTCAAAAGTGACGTTTCTTTCTGGTATACCATGTCCTTGTCCAGTATCTCCTTATGATGCTTGGCTTGCTGTTCTATCAGTTGACGTTTATGTTCTTCCTGCTGCCGTTGTATTTGTACCCGTGACATTTCAATGCTTTCGTCACGTATGGCTATTTCATTTTGAAGAACCGAATTGTCGGTTTCAAGTACTTTCAGTTTACCACCACCGAAAAGAGAACCGACTTTTGCCACGAGTGCCGCTTTCACTTCCGTCTTGGCTGCTTCTAGTCTCTTTGGCTTGACTTTCTGCCTTACCTCGTCAAGCTGTTGCTCTGCCTGTTGCTACTCTGTCTGTAACTGCACATTGGTCTCAACTTCCCCCGTCTGCTGTATTAAGGGTCGTATTGGTCTGTTGTCGTATGCCGTACTTCCGAGTCACGTACGCCTCGTTGCAAACCGTATTTTCTATTACTTTTGCGTAACTGTCGTGGTAGGCGACTAGTTTCTCACGTGTCAGCACGTCATCGGTATACACGCACGGTATTGGCTTTCTTACGGTAGGTACGTTTGCCATCAGCTTGATTCTTCTTGGCTTTCCTGCCCTCGTCCTACATTTTAGCCATATCTTCTTCGAGCTAATTGCCTGTTACAGATATTTTGCGTAAATCTGTATAAGGAATATACCTCTTTGAAATCAAGAGAGTTAGAAGAATTACCACGTTTTGGGGTAATGACTTGGCAACCGTTCCAATTGCCGTAGTCTGCATCGCTTTGCTTGTTTGGGTAACTCTTACGGATGCAAAAATACAGAGAATATTTTAAATATGATTCATTTAGGGTGTATCTATAAGCATTGAGCTAATGAATAAAACAAGAATATCATTTTCTTATAATTTTCAGCAGATAAAAGATTCCCTATTGCCTCTTTCCAATTATTCTATGATGCCGGGTTTCGGAATTATGTGTATAACAAATCGTTGGTTATCTTTATTCCCTCTAACATCAGGTTGAACTCTAAATTTGCTTGATTGTCCACTTCCTGAGATTAAAACCTCACAATTGCCAAGTGAATCGAACTCAATACCATTACTAGACCAGAATTTAATTAGAGCCAATGCTCTTTCATAGCTAAGCTCATAATTTCTTGTATAATAATCTTTTGACGATTGTCCTTCTATGATAAGCATGTATTGAGCTTCTGGAATTTTGCTTTTTGCACTATTCATAAAACGGACGATTGCCTGACCTGCTTTTAATAACTTCTCAAGTTGTTCTCGCTCTATATCATGGATATTAGAACTATATGTATTAAAAGAGACTTCAATGTCTTTTAATGTATGCCTCTTGAATTGCTCATCGTATGCGAAATACTTATCATCTATTTCTTTAATCGAGTTATTTAGTTCTTCGATTTTTCTGAGCTGTTCCTCTTTAGCGTTTACCTCCTTATCTAATTGTGTATTAATACCTTTCATCTTAACGACACACACTATAAATAGAACAAGCATAATGAAAAACAAGCTTGTCATGAGGTCAGAATAACTTAACCAGAAAGTATTACTTCTGTTTTTTGACATAATTACTTTTCTTCTTTTAAGTTTTTAATAGATTCTGTCATTGTTTCTATAGCCTTAAGAATCGATTTGTTTAACTCTATATCCTCAAGTTGAGCGTTATGAAAATCCGTTCTCAGATTTAATATTTCACCCTTCATATCCTTATAACATTCCGCTTGAACTTGCGTATATTGTATCATTATATCAAGCACTTCTTTCAGCTTATCAAATGTATCAAAGAACTCTTTGTTATTGGTGACAAAATTCTGAATGTATTCCGTTGATGCTGTAAGTTGTGCTGACAAACTTTCAGAAACGTGTTTCCCTTCAGACATAAGCAAATCAAATTCCTTTCTCCAAATCTCCCTTGCTTCTGCCCCTGTCGGAAAATGGGTCGTTATTGCTTCTTGAAACTCTCGCTGAAGCTCGGCAGTTTTATTCTGATTACTTATAACAATGGAAAGTCCTGTAGAGAAATTTTCGAATTTACCAATTAAAGTTTGTATTTGATTTATAACTCCTGATGCATTGGATATTGTCGAATTGAGTTGTTCTTGGTATGTACGGAAAACAGCTAATGCATCGGATGAATCTTTTAATTGCATAAAGGTTTCTGCAATTTTATTAGCGGTTCGAGTTAAACTCAGTTTGTTTATTTCCGCTAAGACTAAATGTTGTTTCTCCAAATTGTCGTTTAATAATTCAGCAGAATCGGCATAGGCATCTAAATTCCTACCAAATTTATCTACAAAGTGTCCTAATACTCCCTTTAATGAATTTAGGCTTGAAGCCATACTATTTGATAATAATGGCATCAATTCACGTCTTAGGAAATTCATATAATTTCCTTTACCGTCGTCACATTTGCTTACAGCAGCCTTATATGTTACAGCACTATTATATACGGTAAAACCTAAGCCTAATAAACTTGCACACATAGCTGCAACTATGCCATATAATAAATGTTGTAATCCATTCAAGTTATTTGAGTTGCCAAAAATTTGGTCAAAATCAACACCCAATAATCCTGTAATAATTCCTATAAAAGTGCCTGCAAGTCCTAAATATAGAGGAACATTAAGGCTATTTTGTATTTCATCCTCTAATGTTTCTTTTTGACTGTCACATATGTCTTCTAATACCCCTAAATCAGCACTTGTCCCTGTATTTTTGCATAAGTACTCATTCGTGCGATTGATAATCATTTTAAATCTCTTATTGGAAGACTTACTCCCGTCCTGAAAAACAATAAGTGATAAGTCTGTATAATCCTTGCTTTCATCACCGTTTTCATCATTATGGCGTGGTGGAATGCTTTGCAAAAATTTCTGTAGAAACTCTTTATTCCTTAGTACACTCGGTGTAATAGACGTTTCTTTTAGCGACAGAGTGTCAACATCTTCAAACAAGCTATCAAGCTCTTTAATTTTCCCTTTTGTTTTAAGGAAACTACGAATTTGAAATATAATAACAGCAGCTACAACGATGACCGCGATAATTAAACCGATGTATTCTTGTATCATTTCCATCTTTACAAATTCTAATTGTTCAACTTATTCTTCAAACAGTTTTTGGCTTTGTGCGCTTTTGCGTTCTTTTGCCCTACGTTTTAGTTCTTTCTTTAGTTCTTTCTCCCTAACTTTCTTTGCATCCATTTCTTCCTGTGTCATTGGCTGGTAATCCTCTATGCCATTGGGATATTTACCGTCAATGTATAATTTTACCAAACCTGCGTGTGACAATGGCTTTGAAATATCTCGAAAGTCTATATTTGTATTATAATCTAATAATACAATATCTTGAATTTTGCTTTGCGCTTTTATTCTTTCTATTACATGATGAACTTCGGGAACGTTATCCAGCACCCATTTATACGTTGGAAGATAGATAAGCATCCTCGCTTCAAAGTATCCCAATAACTCTTTACTATAAGCTCCTTTACTGTGTCCTTTGGGCATTCCATATTTTCGTACTGTCCGTTTTAAATCTCGCATTGTATCATTTTTGAATGTCGCAAAATCCACGCCTGCATTCTCAAAGACTTTTAGTCCTTGCCAGACCGCTTCGACACAGGTAGCCTTTAATCCGTCAGTAAAAGGAATAGGTATATTTCCATGTGGATAAAACGGACTCAATATTTTTGCATATCGCGTCTCAGAATTAGAGGTAATATCCAGTATTATAGCATTGGGATATTCTTCCTTTATTTTTTCCAACTTTCTTTTTTTATTTTCTATGTATATCATAATTCAAAAATTATCAAGATTTACAATATATCGTTTAGGAATAAATGTTTTCACCAATATTTCGGCTTGGTAAAAACTCTTTTCAGGTTCTTCCAAGTTAAAATGATTTGGCAATTTAACGATATCAAAACGGACTTTGCTTAAATCATTTAGAGCACCACCAGTCTTGTGCCCAGTTTTTGTAGCATTCATATCAGAAAATAAAGTTCCTTTTAGATAAGCTACTTCTATATCTATAAGCAATACAACAGGATTCTGAATTCTCCCATCTTTCATTGCAATATACTTCATTGGATGTTCTTTGCAAAAGCTTAAACGCACATAATCTTCTAATCCATACCTTAGGTCCAAGTTTCTCCCGAACCCTATTCCTCCTGGGCTTGGGATTGTTATGCCATGAGTATCACAATATTGCCAAGAAAATAAGCCTCCATGCCGTTTAATGGATGGAATATTTCGTCTATCCGTAAAATGGTATAGGTATCGAATACCATTGTTGTCCAATATTTGTTTGAAATCAGACCAATTTTCTTTTCGCTCAGTAGATAGGACCTCTAATCGTTCCTTTTCTGCTAATTCTGCCTGTTCTTTTTTTCTGGCTTCTTCGGCAAGTCTATTTGCTTCCTGTTGTTTCCGAATTCGTTCTTCTGCTATTCTTTTTTCATTCTCAACCCTTTCCTTTTCTTCTCTTTCTCTTTTCTTGCGTTCTTCTTCCTCTTTGCGTTTTTGTTCTTCAGCTAACTTAACAAGTCTTTCATGTTCTAATTCTCTTTCTAATTCAGATAAAGACTTTTGTATATCCGTGTATCGTTTTCTTAGAACCGAATCTTTTATACGCACTATTTCATGCGTAATTTCATCCATTATTTGCTTTGCCTCTTGGAACTTTCGCTGAGCAATAAGGGTTTCAAGTTTATCTAATAATGATTTTGTTCTTTCCTCTCGTACTTTTAATTCATGTGCCTCTTTCCTTAATCTTTCATCTTTTAAAGTTTGGAGAGAAGGTATATTCTCAAATTTACGCGGAGAAAAGACGCGAGTTTGTAATTCATCTTTTTGGGAAGGAGTATTTAAAGAATACCAATCAATTGGCGATTGTTTAAGTTTGTCCCTATTTTGCTTTACATGTTCTTTCCTTTTGTCAAGTTCATCATAAAGCGACTTAGAGGCAGATGGCTTGAGTTCACCATTTGCAGGGATTTCAGTTGGTGAACTATCATATAATCCAAATAGTTTTTTAAGCCATTTAAAAATCATACCATATATTTTTAACACGAAGCGTGAACTACAAATCGTTCACCTGTGTCGGAGGTCCTAGGAAACCTATACAAACAGATATAACAATAGCAGCCCACGCTATAGCGTGAGAACCACTATGCAATCATCGTTTGTATGTTTGGGAAATTTCCTAGGTTTCCGACACCACGATTAGCATAACGCTTCTTCTTTATTCTAATATGCCTTGGAAAGAGTTGTCTCAATCCAGCTACAAAAGTACAAAAACTCCGTGATATGTCACCAACTATTACGGACTTTATTTTGATTTACAACTTAATATCTCGATTTTGTTTCTTCGTTGGCAATCCCAATGCTTCCATATACTCGTCTTTCTTGCGTCTGAACCAACTTACATGTGAAACGCCGTCTATTTTGAGGTCAAATTTTCCATCCGAAGTTTCTTTAAGTGAACAAATCGAACCATCAGTCTTAAAGAGCTGTCGGAATTCAGAAGAATAGAGTTTACCTTTAATGGTGACATCCTTGAACATGCACAGCTTTTTGATTAGCCCATCGCTAAAATTCAGAGTATCACGCAAAAACTTGATAGTAGGCATCAGCTTTTCCACATAAGGGAAGTAGCGTTTGACAAAATCCGTAAATTCCGACAATTTGCGGTATTGTCGTTCGTAAGCATTCTTCATTTCCTGTATCTGCTTGCTATGTTGTTCCTCTCGTTGTATGGCTTCTTCTTCAAGTTCCTGTATGCGTTTTTGCAAATCTTCATTTCTATGTTCAAACTCTTTCAACTTACCACCACCGAAAAGAGAACCGACCTTTGCCACGAATGCGGCTTTCGCTTCTGTCTTGGCTACTTCCAGTTTCTCCGACTTGACTTCCTGCCTTACCTCGTCAAGCTGTTGCTCTGCCTGTTGTTGCTCGGTCTGTAACTGCCGCATGTTGGCTTCAAGTTCACCCGTCTTCCGTTTCAAATCACGGTAGTATTGGGCGGTTGTCGTATGGCGTACTTCCGAGCCACGCACACCACGTTGCAAGCCATATTTCTCCATTGCTTTTGCATAACTGTCGTGATATGTTACCAGCTTCTCACGTGTCAGCACATCATCGGCACACAGACGCACGGTATTGGCTTTCTTGCGGTAGGAGCGTTTACCTTCCGTCTGCTTTTTCTTGGCTTTCCTGCGCTCTCCTGTTACTATCGGTACGACCGTGGCATGAATGTGCGGTGTGTGCTCATCCATGTGCAGGACTGCCGAAACGGTATTTTCCTTGCCGAAGGTGCGATGAAGCCATTGAAGGTTGTCATCACACCATTCGTCAAGTCTGCCCTCGTCCTGTATTTTCATCATATCCTCGTGCGTACCCGAAAGTACGATTCTAATTGCCCGCACTTGGTCTGGAGTTATCTTCCGCTTGATGCCAGCCGTGCGGATGCGGTGGCTTATCGCTTTAGTACGGTCAGACACTCCATCGGGAAACTCCACCAGTTCACGGTTGAGATGTGTACGTGTAGGGTCTGCGTTCTTGGGTATGGTCTTACGTTCTATGTGGTCGGATGCGCCCGTGTCAGCCGAGCCTTTCGCTTTGTTGATTTGAATGCTTATATATCCCATGCTTGTTTTTCGTTTTCAGGTTTGACAATTTGGTTTGTTGGTTTCCGTCTGCTGCGGTCATGCCGCATGGCAAAGGGGGGTGTCCAGAGGGGGGTAACCCCGTTGGCTCATTGGGGCATTTTTAGCTGTGCCTGCACTGCGTAAAGAAAATGCCCTAATGAGCTATGGCTTTTCTGTTCTCAAAAGCCTGTGAGAGTACCAGCGGTATAGGCAGATCTTTTCTTTTCTTTTCATTGATATGATACGCCTTCCCTTGTCGGCTGGTCGGACAACAGGCAGGTCGGATGTCCGACCGACCAGCTTGCGGATAGTGGCATTTCCTTCCATCCGTTTGTCCCGCAGACTTGTTGGTGGATAAAAATCCGATGAATTGATGAGTTGATAGGATAATATACTGATAACCAAAATGATATACATTCATCATCGTTTCATCAAACCGCTCGCCAAAAGAAAAGTGATGTAGAGTGCGGTGTGTTCTTTCTCTTTTCATCTGCCCGATTCTCTTGTTGAAAGGTTGATGAAGACGTAAGTTACTGTTTCTCTTTATGTTTATATATACTTTCATCATCTCATCAAAATATCAGAATTTTTCCAGCTGTATTTTGTTTACCGTGTAGTAACGTCCTATTCCTCTTATCGGCGAATAATGACAATCCCGATTCACAATCTTGTAGAGAATTGTACCTACGCAAATGATTCCTTTTTTTCTTCATGTTCTTGATACAGGTTTTAGTGCTGCCTACATTCTGTCGGCAACGGGTTAAACATGGTTGCAAAGCTACGGAAGTGTCGGTAAAATCTTGATACGCAAATCTATGCGGAACGGCGCAAAATAGGTCATGCCAAAAGAAAATGCAGTATAAACGGGTTGCTCTTTCAGGTAAAAGGAGATAAAAAAGCCCGAAGTCGTGGAATATGCACGTCTTCGGGGACTGGTTGTTGCAGATAATTACAGATTGACTGATGTACCGATTTACGGATTCAATGACTTCATGTCGTCACTACGTCAGATTAAACCGTTAATCATCAAATGGCTGAACATTAAAAGTTCATGCTAACATTCATACGGCATCCTGTTATTCATTGATACCAGCAGGACTTGTTCCTTTTTTCGCTGGCACAATCTTTCCAGCAGGACATTGCGAATCATTGCGGTACTTGACGTGTCAATACGGAAAGCGAGTGCCACCACCATCGGCAGGGCATACATGTCCGCATAATAGCCGTTGGGCAGCCTGATACGTTTTTCTGCTTCAAGAGGATTCAAAACTCCACACTTGTACACGGCACGGATGGCGGCACGGAGCGTCGGGGCGATTACCCCGAACAGTTCCACCAGCTCCATTTCATTCATCCATATATTACCTGTATCGGATGGTATGGTAATTCTACCATAGCTGTCCGTTGTGATTATTTCCCGTTTCATATCCCTGCCATTTTCACGTTTCCGAATGATTTGCTCAGTTTGTCGCTCAGCATCGTGAGGTCATTATCCAATTTCTGCACGGTTATCTTCGCATAGATTTGCGTGGTCTCAATGTTCGTATGCCCCAAAATACGGCTGACGCTCTCGATTGGCATTCCTTTGCTGAGAGCCAGGGTCGCAAACCCATGCCTTGAGCAGTGAAAGCTGATTTTCTTGGTGATGCCGCATTCCTTTATCATCTTTCCCATACGCTTGCATATTGACCAATAGTTGAGATTGGGAAATACAAGATTGTTTTCCTGAAAAGCCTTGTAACGCTCGATTATCTGCAAGGGAATATCCAGCAGCTTTACCTGAAACGGTACACCCGTCTTGTGTCGTTTGGAAATAATCCATTTCTCACCGTTCACTTCCACAATCTGGTCATTGTTTAATTCCTTTATATCCACGAATGACAGGGCGGTAAAACTGGCGAAAACAAAAATATCACGGAGATAGGAGTTCTTAGGGTCTTTGAACTGAAATTCCATTAATGTTTTCAGCTCATTCTCCGTCAGATATTCACGCTCTTTCGTGTTCGGGCTTATATGGAACTGGGCAAACGGATTTCTCGGTATATGTCCGTTGAAATGCGCTCGCATCACCACACCTTTCAGCCACATGCAGTTTTCCCATATCGAACCGTTGTGCAGTCCGGCTTCGTTGGAAAGGAACACGGCGAACTCCTTGATGAAGTCGGGCGTAAGTTCAGGCATGGAGATGTCGTTCCGCTTGTAATGTGACCTGATGAATGCCGCCACATGGTTTCTTGCCCGTACCCTTGCCATATAGGTAGCCCTGACCCTGTCTTTTCCGACACGCTTCTTGAACACTTCATTTTCCTTATCGAAAGCACCGAGCAATGTTTCATACTCACCGCCCAATCCCTGATAGGCATTGCGTACCATTTCTGCCGTTACATACGCTTCACGGTCGGATATACGCTGGTAATGCTTGATGATTTGAGCCTTGATGTTGTCAAGCACAAGATTGGTTTCCCTCGCTTCCATACTCTTGCCCTTTGCCTTGTTCCCTTTGGCATCCCAAAGCTCTTTCGGGATAGTCCGTTTGCAGCTGAACTGTGCTACCGTTCCGTTGATTGTAACTCGTCCCATGATGGGGACAATTCCGTTCTTTTCCTTACTGCCGTTCACGTAGAACAGCACCTTGAATGTGCTTCTTGCCATACTCGTTTCTTTTTGGTTGCAAAACTATAAATCAACGAGTTACCTATTGATAAGCAAAGCTGCGCAGAACGCCGCAAAATGAAACAGGGACTGTTAAATCTGCACTTTCATCGGGTAATGATTAGGAAACCGTTCTTTTGCTTTAATCTGCTTTAAGACGGTTTTCAACTGTCTGCCCAACTTCTGCGTTTTTCTTCTAACTCCCTAATTATCAAATCTTGTTGCGTTAATCTGCTGCAATTCGGCGGATATTCCAGAGATTTTCCGTAAGTTTGTAAAAACAGTACACCTCATTTCAGACAAGAAACCGAATCTATCCCGCTTGGTATACAGGCTTCTGAAGAGCTACGGAAAGAAAACATTCCTTACAGCATATCCCTATGAAAACAAAGAAGAAAACCATTCTCCGCCTGCTCATCGCCCTGGTAGTGGTGCTGGGGGTGGTGTATGCCTCCTTGCCCTACTATGCCCGTCAGGCGCTCATTCACTGGATGCCCGTTATCGATGACTTGGAAACCTTTCACCGACACACGGTGCACCATAATCCCGATGACGTGTGGTACTGGCCCCTTTCTGCCGACTATAACCGCTACCGACTGACGGAGCAGGATGCGCACTATCTGGACAGCCTGCGCACCGTGTCGTTTCTCGTCATTCATCGTGACAGCATCCTTTTTGAGAGTTACCGTGACGGGTGGAACGACACGCTGACCTCGAACCTCTATTCTGCCACAAAGACCATCGTGGGACTGTTGGCGGGTGTGGCCCTCGACGAAGGAAAGATTCGCAGTTTGGATGACCCCGTATCGCGCTACCTGCCGACCTATACGAAAGGGATGCAGGCCGATGTTACCTTGCGCGACTTGCTGACCATGAGCGGCGGCATGGCGTGGGATGAGGCATATACCTCGCTCTTCTCCGTTACCACGCACGGCTACTACGGCAATGATCTGTACGACTTGGTGACGGGCTTGGACGTGACGGAAAAGCCCGGCGTGCAGTATTCTTATCGTAGCGGTGAGACCCAACTGCTGGCTTTTGTGATTGAAGCGGCCACCGGGAAAACACTAAGCGACTATGCCGAAGAGAAACTCTGGCGTCCGATGCAGGCCGAACGTGATGCCTATTGGTTGCTCGACAAAAAAGACGGCGACGAGAAAGCCTTTTGCTGCTTCCATACCACGGCCCGCGACGTAGCCCGTTTCGGAAGTCTCTTGTTGCATCGCGGCAATTGGCACGGCCGCCAACTGGTATCCGAAGCCTATATGGACGAGCTGATGCGTCCCGCTTCGTACCTGAAAGACCAGTGGGGAAAGGATTCTCTCAGCTACTATGGTTTCCAGACGTGGGTCATGGATTATCGCGGGATGCGTTGTCCTTACATGCGCGGTATGCTGGGGCAATACATCATCGCCATCCCCGCACTGGATGCCATCGTGGTGCGCCTGGGCCGCAAGCGTAGCGATGTCTATCACCGCGAACTTACGACCGACATCACACGGTATATGGATATTGCCCTGAAGATGCTGAAAGAAAATCAGTGAAACGGGTACACACCTCCGAGTTATTGTTACATACCTACGGCCTGTTCTCCGCTACCTTTGCATAAAGACTAAAAAACAGGAGATGATGGACCGAAGGAAATTTTTGAAACAGGCTTCCAGCTACACCTTGGCCGCAATCGGAATGATGACTGGCATGGATCAGGCCTTTGCCGGAACGAGGCTGATGGGGGAGAGCGCGACAGATGCGTCGTCAAACAATCGGGCACAAAGAAAAGAGATGGAACACCGCAAGCTGGGTGGAATGGAAGTTTCTGCCATCGGCTTGGGTTGCCTGCCGATGGTGGGCTACTATGGAGGTAAATACGAGAAGAAGGAGATGATAGACCTGATTCGGAGGGCATACGACCAGGGGGTTACGCTGTTCGACACGGCAGAGGTTTACGGGCCTTACACCAGTGAGGAATGGGTGGGCGAGGCTGTTGCCCCATTTCGTGACAAGGTTAAAATCGAGACGAAGTTCGGATTCGGGGTAGAAGAGGGTCAGCCGACCGCCCTGAACAGCCGGCCGGACCATATCCGGCGGGCAGTGGAAGGTTCGTTGCGCCGTTTGCGTACAGGCCACATCGACCTGCTTTATCAGCACCGTGTGGATCCGAATGTGCCGATGGAAGAGGTGGCTGGGGTGGTAAAAGACTTGATGCAGGAAGGGAAAGTCTTGCATTGGGGATTGTCTGAGGCAAGTGCCCGCTCCATACGCCGGGCACATGCGGTATGTCCGCTTTCAGCCGTGCAGAGTGAATATGCCATCTGGTGGCGTGAACCGGAGACCAAGATCTTTCCCACGCTTCAGGAGTTGGGCATCGGCTTTGTGCCTTATTGTCCGCTGGGGCGGGCTTTCCTGACGGGAACAATCAACGAACACAGCCGTTTCCAAAAGGGAGACAGGCGGTATAATCTGCCGCAATTCCAGCCTGAAGCATTGAAACACAATATGCCGTTGGTTTATCTCGTGGAGGAATGGGCGAAACGTAAAGGGGTGACTCCGGCGCAGTTTGCTCTGGTTTGGATGCTCTCGCGTAAATCATGGATTGTCCCTATTCCCGGAACGACTAATCCTGACCATCTGGCTGACTTCCTCGGTGCCGCTTCCGTACGGCTGACTCCTTACGAAATGGAGGAGTTTGACGCTGCCTACGCCAAGATAGATCTGATGGGGCACCGTGCCGACCCCTTCACGGAGAGCCAGATAGATAAATGATTTTACCGTTATACAGATAATTGCGGAAGACTTGTTTGTTAGGTGTGCAGCTGCTGGCAGTATTCGGAAGGAGTGATGCCTTCTTGCTTCTTGAACATGCGACTGAAATGCTGGGGATATTCAAAGCCGAGTCTGTCGGATACCTGCGACACGGTTTCGCCCGCTGCCAGTCCGTTCTTGGCCAGCCGGATGATGAATCGACGGATGTGATTGCTTGCCGTATCGCCAGTGGTTTTCTTGATGACGTCTCCGAAATAATTGGGTGACAGGCACAGCTTGTCGGCACAATACTGCACGCTAGGCAGGCCGAGGGTCAGCTGTAGTTTGTCTTCAAAATAATCGCGAAGCAGATGGTCGAAACGGACGAGAATGTCGGAGTTCTCTACCTTGCGGGTCAAGAACTGGCGGTTGTAGAACCGTTGGCAGAAGTTGAGCATCAGTTCGATGTAGCCTACAAGGATGGTGTTCTGTAGCTCGTCTGGCTTTTTGCATAATTCGTCTTGTATCTGGCGCATGAGAGAGACAAGGATGTCATGCTCCTCATCTGTCATGTGCAGGGCTTCATTGACACGGTAGTCGAAGAAAGAATATTCCTTGATGTGCTTTTCGAGTGGAAAGCCGTGTAGCAGGTCAGGATGGAACAGGAGCGCCCACCCCGTAATAGACACCTGTTCGCCGTTGTCTTCCTTGCCTCCCACTTGTCCGGGTGCCACGCACAGCAGCGTACCTTTGTGGTAGTCATACTTGCCACGGCCATAGTCCAAGGCTACATCGGCATCGTCCCGCAGGAACAGCCCGTACACGCTGTAATTGTTTAGACTGTGACGTATGGGGGACACCTCGGCATAGTCTACCACGCAAACAAATGGATGTTTCGTGACACAACCGAGATAATTCCCGTAATCATTGACATTTCTTACTTTCAATATAGTGCTCATACTCTTTCTTGTGATGTATACAAAGATAAAGTATTTAACTGACAATGTTTTATGCAGGTTGTAAATTCTGTAAAAATGGTATATTCTGCCAACTTATGGTTACGGAATTTTCGCTTGTCACGATGTATTTTTGCATTTAGATAAATAACTGGAAATACAGTATATGAGAAAAGTAATCAGTATCATAGCCTTCGTGCTGGCAAGTAGCTTGTCCATGATGGCACAAACAATAAACCATAGTATGAATAGAATAGAAGTATGCAAACAGAATTACCACACGCTGTTCGGCGGGGAAGCCTTGACCGGACAGGGTACTGACCCGGA
>JABLTM010028457.1_pt1 | contig 13589 bp, 25 predicted proteins | sample 7160121 | NCBI WGS metagenome assembly JABLTM01 (sample SAMN14651224, study PRJNA627086) | human gut metagenome | isolation source: feces | host: Homo sapiens
TAAATGAGATATGCGGTCTTGAAACAATGAGTGCAGATTTAAAGCTGCCTATCAGACAAGAGTTAAAGACACGAAAAACAGGTTGAGAAAATGAGATGCAGAATAGTGAAATTATCGAAAAATTAAAAAAATTAAAACCAGAACGGACGATGGAGCAGAATGACCTTGGAAATGGTTGGCTATTTGCTACTGTATTCAAGGATTTATGCCGATATAACGCCACTGTAAAAGAATGGTTTTTCTATAAAAACGGTGTCTGGAAACAAGATACGGGAGGCATGATAACAAGTGGACTTGCAAAAACACTTGCGGACGCACTCGTATTATATTGCCTTGGACTTGAGGACGAGAGGACAAAAAGTCCGTTCCTAAAACATTGTGCAAAACTAGGACAGTTGCGATACCGGGAAACCATGATAAAAGACGCAAGAGACTATCATTTTTTCTATTCAGAAGATTTAGATAAGGATTTATTTATCTTAAACTGTCAGAATGGTGTACTGGACTTAAAAACCTTTGAATTCAAGCCACATTCACCAGAATATCTTTGCTCAAAGATTGCGAATGTGAGTTATAACCCAGATGTAGCGGACACGGAATGGACAAAATTTATTAATAGTGCATTGGAAAATGATGCTGAAAAAATTGAGTATTTGCAGAAACTTCTTGGATATTCATTGACCGGAGGAACACAGGAAGAATCGTGTTATTTACTGTATGGAAGCTCGACAAGAAATGGAAAAAGCACTTGCGTTGAAACATATGCGTTCATGCTTGGAGGTGCCGAAGGTTACGCTCTAAATATGAAGCCAGAAACATTGGCAATGAAGCAAAACAATGATTCCAGGAATGCAAGTTCAGACATTGCGAGGCTGAGAGGATGCCGGTTTTTGAATGCATCAGAACCGCCAAAACGAATGGTTTTTGATGTGGCTTTGCTAAAAACTCTACTTGGTCGAGATAGCATAACAGCAAGATTTCTACATCAAAATGAATTCCAGTTCATACCAGTTTTCAAGCTGTTTATCAACACTAATTTTTTGCCGACAATCACCGATCAGACATTGTTTTCGTCCGGAAGGGTTAATGTGATCACATTTGATAAGCATTTTTCACCGGAGGAACAGGACAAAGGGTTAAAGGATAGATTGAAGCAGCCGGAAAACCTGTCTGGGCTTTTAAATTGGTGCCTGGAAGGGTTGAAAAAGTATTATGAATATGGAGCTTTACCGCCTCAGAAGGTACAAGAGGCAACAGATCAATACCAGTCCGACAGTGACAAGATTGGTTGTTTTATCCAAGAATGTTTATTAAAAACCCCTGGCAAGAACTCAAAGGCGAAAGATGTTTATACAGAGTACGGGAAATGGTGCGATGATAACGGTTTCGGAACTGAAAACAAGAATAATTTCTTTGCGGAGTTGAAAAGCAAAGGGATTTTCGCAAAAACGGGAACCGTTGGCGGCCGGACATTTCGCAACGTAGTTAAGGATTATATGATTGCTGCTGATGAGAAGTTTATGCCGACAGATGAGCCTAGTCCGTTCGACTAAAATATTAAATGTGCACTTTGTGCATTTTACATGGGTTATATTTCCTATTCAAAATTACAAGAAGCTTACATATAAAATACACATTTTGCACATGAACTCTTGAACCCCTTGATTTTACTGGATTTTTAAGAACCTAACAGAAAAGCATCTTTCCATTTGTTAGGTAACCAAAAATCTATGAACTATAGAAAACTTTTAGTGGAAAGGAACTAAATGAAAAATTTTAAAGATATGTATTTTTCGATATGGCAAGAAGCATGGGCCATACATAAACGTTTTTTTGGAATTGCAGAAGATGATACACCAGCGTGGGAGCAATTGTTTCAAGCGGCTGAAGCTTTTGGAAAAAAGTATGCAGTCACACCAGAAAAACAGTTTGCACAGAATTTGATACTTTTGGTTGTCAATGAAATTGAGCAGAAAGCGAAAGGAGGCAAAGAGGATGCCACGAAGAAATAGGAATCCAAAACAGCAGGGAACGCATAGACTTGATGGGTGGACGAGCTGGGCCAGGGAGATTGGTGAGCGAAAAGGGTCGCCGCAGCATTCCATCTTGACGCCTAAAAAAAGAGAGGAAGTGAAAAAAAATGAGCAATAGACGATCGAATTTCCCGAACGCACAGCAGCCGGATGTTGAACCTGGTGAGACGGGGGAACTTGTGTCCAACATCGAAGAATTACGAGCTCTTCCAGCAGTTCGTGAATATTCAGAAGTTGCCGAGAGAGTTAAATGGTTTTTTCAGTGGTGCGCTGACCATGATTTGAGACCAGGTGTCGAACTTTTAGCCTTATCTTTGGGATGCTCACGCCAAACATTGCTGAATTGGCAGCATGAGGGGAGCGATAGAGGGCACGTGATAGACGCAGCTAAACAAGTCATCGCTGCTTTGACAGAACAATGGGGACTTACAAACCGTCTGAATGTTGCAGCGTTTTGTTTTCTGATGAAAAACAACTATGGGTATTCTGATTCTGTGACTATAGATACAGTGCAGAATCAGTCCAATATTCCTACACAGACAGCTGCAGAGATTGCAGATCGGTACAAGGACGCACTGGAGCTTCCGGAACCAGAGCGGCCAGAGCTGTAACAACTGCTGCCGCCTGCGGCAATGAAAGAATAATCACAGAAGTTATTCCACAGGAAAAGAAAGGAGAATGAGCAAATGTTAAGTATGAATGATTTTGTTTTGAGAAGCGAATTAATGAAAGAAGTCGCACGTTTATCAGATTTGTGCGAACAGTTTCATTTAAAGAATGTTACGATTAAGTTCAACAGAGATGCCGGAGCGGATGCCTGGGCGAATAATCAACTGGTTGTAACGACTAAATTTATTGATGATATTGATGAAAAATAAGAAAAGGAGAATAGACACATGGGAAGAACATCAGAAAACGCAGTAATACAGGACGGAATTTGGTACAATCCGGGCGAGGAAATCCCAGATTTAGGAAATTGGGTTCGGGTGCATCACGATGGTGCGAAGAGATATTATGAGGGAATCAGCACAGAGATTGACTTACTTCCGACTTATGTGGAGCATGGCTCTCGTGCAGTATGTCTTGATACGTCAGAAGCTTTCACATTTCACGAGAAGCTGAAAAAATGGTTCAAGTTGGGATAAGGAGATAAGAATATGGAAGATATACGAGACATTATCGAAGAAAAAGCAGTCGAAAAGCTGAAAAAGTCAGCATTTGCGAAAGAACATCCGAATTGTCTGGTAGTTGATGCTGAATGTCAACTGCCGGAAGAGGCTCAAGAAGGTGCGTTATGTATAGTTCGCAGGCCAGAACATCATATCGGACGGGATGCGCTTTTTGTCAGAGATAGTTCAAAGTGGAGATTTAGATGCTGCGGTACTATACCGGAGACAACAGTTTATAAAGGCGAAGTCACTCGAATGAGTGACTTGCCTATTGAACCAGAGATCGGAGACGTTTATAAAGTCAGTGGAAAGACAGTCTTTTTCGATGGCTGTTGGAATGAGATTGCTTCGGCAGAATAATAGGAGGATGTAAGATAATGGATAAATTTAAAAAATATGCAGAAATTTTAAAAAATTTTTCAAAGGATATGGAAATGTGGAAAGCATGTGAAGAGGATGAAATTGCAGATGCTAAAGAAAAGTATACATCAAAAGCTTTGCCGGAACAGTTGGAAAAAATCAAATCAGTATATGAAAAAAGGTATAAGAAGGTCAGACAAATTGCTTTGGAGCAAGTTGAGAGTGAAACAAAATCCATAAAGCAGAGAAATCAGGGGAAATTTAAGCCGGATTTTGTTGATTTAGAACTTCTTAAAGAGCTTAATGCAATTAGTGCTGCGGGGATACCAATGACTGAGAGTGAAGTAGAGGCTTATTGTAAACGTGCTATTGCAAGTCGTTCGTCTTTTTGCGTTAGAGCTGTCCAGAATATTGCAAAAAAGTCAGAAATACGTTTGACTGTACCGACGGAAGATGCAGCGATCAGAGTGATTGACGAGGCTAATAATCGCTTAAAAGAAATCGTACACATATATGATGGAAAATTTTTGTTTGGAGATAGAAATAAAAATCAAAGTCTAATTATGGATGCACATGGGTATGAAGACAGTGGATTTTTGGGTAGATTAGAGAAAGAATATCAAGCGGCTACATTGGAAGATATTAAAATATCTCGAATGAGCAGAAAAGAATTTGATACAAAAAATGCAGTTACACGGGTTGATGAGATGAAAAAACCTGTTGAGTTAGTAGAAGTAGGAGAAGATATTGGCATTCGGGCGAAAGATGATGTTTCAAGCTCACTTGCGGCCAGATATGCGAAAGCTTACTCAGCACGCATGAACACAGTAAACCCTGAGTTTGAATGATGATATTATTCCGGTGCTAGACTACCAATCCGGTACCGGAGACATAAAAAGGAGAGATATGAATAAACAAGATTATATCAATCTTCTATTCGAGAAATTCCAAAGCTGCCAGATAGACCGAAAGCAGTTAGAACAGTGTTTCGAGATCGTTCTGAAAGAAGTAGGCGATCCGGTTTTAGCATTAGGCAATTTACAGGCGTTGCTGTGGAAGATTTTCCGTGGTGAAAGTGCGACATGCCTTTCGGAAGCGACACAAAAGCAGATCAGAACGATTCTGGATATTAAATAAAAAAAACAGAGCCCGTTCCCCTGCCATGCGTGCCGGATAGAGGTGGAAGCTCTGTTGATAGAAAAGTGATTCTTTTATCTTTTTTTATTGCATTTTCATTATATCATAGGCAGAACGAATGTTCAATGATTAAAGAGCTACATTACCATATGATAGTGTAGCTCTTTTCATGTTTGTGTTTGAGAGTATTCGTGAATTAATAAAGTGTCGATACTTTAAAGTATTGATACCGAAAAAACACGCCTCCATTAGTAAAGAAAAATATTTACTTTACTACTTGACGTAAAGAAAAATCTGTACTATACTATGAGTAAAGAAATAACTTTACGAAAAGGGGCGGCAACATGAAGGTTTCAGAAATTATAAGAAATATTATGAAAGAAAAGAATTGTAAGCCGATTGACTTAGCTAAAAGATTGGGAATCAGTAAGCAGACATTAAATGGTAGACTTACGCAAGATAACATAAGCATTGACAAGTTAAATGAAATGTTGAAGCAGATGGATTATAAAATAGTAATCGTTCCTAACACAAGCAAATCGAAAGGGTATGAGGTGGAATAGATGATTTACGGATATTGCAGAGTGTCAACCAAAGGACAGGCGAAAGATGGTAACTCACTTGAAGCACAGGAGAAAGAGATATTATCTCGATACAATGATGCTCAGATTTATAAAGAAGCATATACAGGTACAACCACTGATAGACCTGTTTTCTCAGAAGTTGTCAAAATGATGAAAGAAAATGACATACTTGTTGTAAGTAAACTGGATAGATTAGCAAGAAATACAGAAGAAGGAATCCATATTGTAAAAGAATTATTCAAGAAAAAATGCTCTGTACACGTTTTAAATGTTGGTCTACTGGAAGATACGGCAATGGGACAGTTTTTCATCACTACATTGTTAGCAGTAGCAGAATTGGAACGTAACCAGATTATAGAACGTTGTCAAACTGGTAAAGCTATTGCAAAACAGAATCCAGAATTTACAGAGGGTAGACCAAAGAAATTCAATCAGAAACAAGTAGATCATGCGTTAGAACTGCTGAAAAGTCACTCATACAAAGAAGTGGAGCAACTGACAGGTATCAGCAAATCAACGCTGATCAGGGCCAAAAGAAGGAAACAGAATGAAAAATAATAGAAAGGGTTCGGAATAATCTTCCGGGCCTTTTTTATTGACATTATTGGAACTCAGTAATATAATACAATTATTGGAACTCAACAATAGAAAGGGGTGAAATAGTGACAGTTCCAAAGAAACCAGGGAGACCGGTAGAACCAGGAGCGAAACGCCATGATATAAAGGTTCGTGTTGATGATAGGATGTACAACAATTTGGTTGAATATTCTGTGAAACATGAACGAACAAAGGCAGAAGTTATAAGAATGTCGCTTGATAAGTTTCTTAAGGAATCCGGAAACAGTAAATAAAAAACAGTCCCACTCACCGACCAAAGCGAAAAAGGACTGTTTAAACACACAGGGCTTGAAGCCTGTATGAAATATATTCTATCATACAAGGTTCGCCCATACAATAGGGAGGAATTAATCATGCAGAAAACTATGACCTATGACCAGTGGAAAATTCTGTACAAAAGGGAACTCAGAAGAGTCATTAAGCAGAAACTTTTCTTTACTTTGCAGTTATTACTTGCGGCGGCACTGTTCTTGATGCCGTTCTGGATGATTGTAGACTGGATTTTAAGAGGATATTGATTGATAGAAAGGAACCTTGACAGATGAATAAGGAGAAATTAAGAGAAAATACAGTTTATTCTGATCAGAAACAGCCGCTTGCAAGTGAAATCATTGCAGATCAGGCGAAAGAGATTGAAGAATTGCAGTTAAAATTGCAGGAAACAGAAGAACTCAGAGACCTGTATTATAATCAAAAATCTGTTTACCAGATGCAACTTGATATTATTAATTTTGTCTCACACATATATTCTGAGGAAACATTATCATTTATATATGGAGTTACAAAGAGTAGCTATAAACATCAGATTGAAGAGGAACAGGAGGGAGAACATAATGGAAAGATGTAATTTAACTCAGGTTCCTTGTAGAAAGGCAATCTTAGAAGTTGTCAAAGCCAACAAAAATAAAAAGTCTTTGCAGCTCACTTATGAAGTAGCCAAACTTTGCCAAATTGTCATGACTGATGAAAATTCTACTTTAAGCAAAGAAGAATGGAAGAGGTACCTCATTATAACAAAGCTTTTCATGATAAGAGATTTAAGACGTCTTGAATGCATAGACGCTTTTACAAATGGACTGATGGGAAGATAGAGGTGATAAGTATGGACTACAAACAGAAAATCATTGCCCTGTTAGATGAGACACAGAACGATGGGAAACTTGCATTTATCTATAAGATTCTTGTTAAATACCTGAGATCAGAGTGAACGGAGGTATAGAGGTGGACTATAAGCAAGAAATCATCGACATGATAGAAAAAATGCAAAACCTGAGATTTTTGGCGATGGCATATGGTTTTGTGAGAAGATTATACAGAGAAGAGAAAGAACAGGGAATGTAATATGAATTACAGAGAAAAGATTATCGCATTATTGGAAAAAGTTGAATCTGAAAAAATATTGAAAAGAGTGTATAAGTTGTTAGAATACCTTTACTTGCGGGAGGAATGAACATGGACTATAAGGAAAAGGTCATTGAGATGATACAGAAAATAGAAAGCGAAAAATTTATGAAGTTCCTATACAATATGATTGTTTCATTCAAGGAACAATGGGGGTATTAATAATGGATTACAGAAAAGAAATAGCTGAAATGCTCACTGGAATCCGATCAGAAAAGATTTTGCGATATATCTGGATAATTGTATCAGATATTTGCAAAGATCTTGGAATTAAAACAGATGAATAGCAGAACTGCATTATAGAGTTTTATATTGATTTATGCTATATCACCGGGCGGTGTGTGGGAAACCATGCGCCGCTTTTGTATACAACTATATAATTATACAATAACATAATTACATAGTTATATAATTATACAATTTTATAAAAACATTGATATTCAAAGACGCATAACTTATAATTTTAGAAAAAGAAGGGGGAACGGATATGGCAAAAGTGATTACAATTACCTGCCAGAAAGGCGGTGTGGCAAAGACTACAACAGCTCTTGCGCTTGCGTCTGGCCTTTATTCCAGGGGCAAGAAGATTTTGCTGATAGACACAGATCCGCAGTCTAACACAAGCTATACGCTGGGGATTGACCTTTTAAACGTACCGACGCTATATGAAGTACTGCGAAAAGAAAAGACGGTGAATGATGTTATCTTCCCTGTGAGGATGGGGTTTGATGTTATCCCGGGAAGTCTATCGCTTGCCCTGGCAGACATGGAATTTTCACAGACCGGACGTGAATATCTGCTCCGGGAATCACTGACGGAAATTCAAGAAGATTATGATTATATTGTGATTGATACGCCGCCGTCTTTGGGAATATTGACAATGAACGCATTAACAGCGAGTAATTATGTGATAGTGCCGGTACAAGCTGACGTGTATTCCTTACAGGGGATCGGGCAGTTATCGCAGACCATGCAGACGGTCAAACGCTATTGCAACCCAGGTCTTACTATTGCTGGCATCCTTATCACCAGATACAATAGCAGGGCGGTACTGTCGAAGGATATGGCAGCTATGTTGGATGATACAGCGAAAGCGTTGAACACTAGACTATTTAAGACAAAGATTAGAGAGTGCATAGCAATCAAAGAGGCGCAGGCCCAGCAAATGGATATATTTACATATGCCCCTAAATCCAATGCGGCCAAAGATTATGATAATATGATTGAGGAATTGATGGAGGTAGTGAAGTGAGCAAAAAAAGTTTTGTAAATAATCCGGCAATGGCATTCGTCAGTAAGCCGCAGGAGGCCGTAGAACAGCCGCAAACAGATAAGACAGAGATTTCCATGGTACAGAAAACAGAAGCCCAGGAACAGCCAAATACAGCCTCACAGGGCATATCAAAGCGGAAAGTGAAGTATATGCGCTTAGATGTGACAGAGTATCAAGAGTATCTGAAGCTTATGGCTGAGTATACAGCAAAGAGCACAGGCAAATATACATCAATGACACAATATATCCAGAGGTTAATAGAAGAGGATAGACGGAAAAACAAAGAACTATACGACAAGCTTGAGCAGATCGAGAAGCTCAAGGCGGATATTATATGATTACATAACTATATAATTATATAACTATATAATAATAATGATGATGGAGTTGCATGTTAGATCGAGAGCGGCAGCTCCATTTTTTTGTTTTAAATCAGCATTGGAAATAAGCACCCGGACCCCCGTTGAGGTAGGGGGGCGGCGAGCCAGGTAAGCTGCCAAAGGAAATGAAAAAAAGAAAAAGGCCCTTTTCAGAAAAAGGAGACTGCTGTCAAAGTAGCACCCTCAAAAATTTTTCAAAAAACAAAAAAAGGCTTATTACAAACGTGGAAAAACGCTCAAATTTCGAGCTTTAAACGTTAGACGATAAAATGTACCAGTAAGCCATAAAACTCGATTCTAGGGCAAAATAAGCAGTGTGTAAATTGAATTAGAAACATGTCCTTGCTTTGTTAGATATAATTATATAGGTATATAAGTGTATAAGTATATAATTATATAAGTGCTATAAATTAATATTTGACACATAGCCGGGGAAGGGATATACTATAATTAAATTAAATGAAAAGGAGGGCTGCACTGTGGCAAAAGAAAGTAATCGTGAGCTAAAAAAGCAGCTGGCAGAAGCAAGGGAAGATATTCAGCAATTAATGCTGGAGCTTGGAAAGGTCAATAAAACGGCAAATACATCTTATGAGCAGTCACCGGCATACCTGGCAAGTCAAAACCAGATTAAAAGGCTGGAAGAGCAGAACAAGGCCCTTGAACAAAAAAATAAAAGACTGCAGGAGGAAAATAGAAAACTTCGGAGTCAGTCAGAGCAAACGATCAGGGAGATTAATTCTGCAGCGGAAGATTATAGAGATCCGGTGCAGACTGCAGTTAAATTCCGGATGTTGAAGATCAACTTGGATCTGGCACACAAAGAACAGGAAAGATTGAGAGAAGAGAACCGAAAACTCCGGGAGAAAGTTACTCCAAAGCACAATGCACGTAACGCAGGAAGAAGAAAGAACGATGATGCGTGGAAGAAGAGATACCTTGCCTTTTGCGACTTAGTAAGGTCTGGGGCTTCTATGGAGGACGTTATGGGAGAAATGGAGATCAGCAGGAGTACTTATTTTCGGTTTCTCAGATCGTACAGAGAAAATTATACTGCAGAATAAAGATTTTCCCGGTTTGAATAACCGGGAATTTTTTTGGCGGTAATTTAAAGGAAATAGTTGCGTTCGAAATGGAAAAAGTGTAAAATAAACCCATGTCAACCATATCTTTGGTTGCGGTGGACTCTGCCGCCGTATGGTGAGGTATAGATACGGACGCTCACCGGACAGGGTGGAAGCTCTGACAGAGAAACGAAAAAAGACATGAAAAAAAGCACCAGGACGGCAATCCCAGTGCAGTTTTTCGAATTGATAAGTAGTTGTAATATTGGACGGCAATCCTTTATTACTTCTGAACGTATCTCGAACATACGTACAATGACTACTACTAGAGCCATCCCTCGGCATTATTGTAGTTTTTTTTGATAGGATTGTCAAGATAGAAGTCTCCTTGTACGTGAAAACTTTTTATTTGCGTACAGGGATTTTTTTATATCTGGATATTCAAAGAAGCTCTTGTACGTGGTTAATTACCAATGCAGGAGCTTTTTTAGTTACTAGAATATTCATAAGAGGAGCCAAAACCTGGCAGGAAGATACAGGAGCGCTGAGAGGAAAACCGCTAAAATACAACCTTTACGGGGTAGCAGCCGTAGGAATCGCCGTCAAAGGGTGCGTTGGTAGACCACTATTTGTTAGAAATCGGTGATTGCCCGTCCTGTCGTCTGATTCGCTTACTTGTGTGAATCAGAAGGGGGGTTACGAAAACAGTTAGCACTGTGCGGTGTCTTATGGCAGACTTCGACCGCTGAGATTTATTCTCTGAATCGTACCGGATAGTAATATCTGGGAGCGAATACGGAAACCTCATGCAGCTTATACTGCAGTACATAATACCTATTCGCTATATCTCTAGTCCTTTTATACCTCTATTTGTAGAGTATACTTGGGCTAGGGGGGAGAGCAGAGCCGTATTCCTAAACAAACTAACCTGCATATCATAGCCAGGGCCGTAAGTCAATCCCTAAAGTGTAAGAAAATCAGGCTTGCGAGGGGGTTGGTTTGGTTTTTATCCGTAGTAGAAAGACAAAAAGGAGTAAATCCGGATATAATAGACTCCGATTAGAACCAGAGCCGCTGATAAATGAGTGAAAATGTCCGTGAGACGAAGGAATGACCTGACAAAGAGGAAGGATTTACAGAAAGGTACAGTGTCAAAAATAATAAATGAGACTGGTTCGAGGGGTGTACTTTTAGGTACGCTGGTACTGTGTCAAAATAAATGAGGCTAATCAAAATAGGAGGAAATAGGATCATAAATTAATAAATAAGACTTGAATTAAGAAAGAATTAGATGATATAAGACGATATTAGAATATTTAACACGTATTTGCCTTGATAAAATGAAATAAAGGTGTTATAGTAAAGATGTAAAAGGGAAAGCCAAAAACACAGCGGCCTACCCCTAATTAGCTTAAAAAAACTGTTTTAATCAACAGCCGTTCACTACTGGGAATAGTGGGCGGCTATTTTTTGTCCTTAAAGATTGTATGACACAATCCAATAAGGCCAATTATGAACAATCCTGTCTGTATAAAATCAGCATATGATATGTACATAACTATCGCCCTCCTTTCTTTCGTCTGGAGGGTTTGTCCCTCCGAAGAGGGCAGGCCGCCTTTTGCGTGTTTCGACTTTCCGTAATTATATTATACCATATTTCGGTGTAATCAACAACCATATAATAGCAAGAACAGGAAGTGAGGACACACTTCTATTTTTTTTACAAAAAATTAATTTATAACACCAATATAGGGCTCGATTTTGTGAGAAATAATTTTGTTTTTTTTATGTCTGATCAGAAATGACATATTATAAATGATTAAAAAATAATGACGAAGGGAGAAAGACTTAAAGGTTATTCGTTGCCGGTTTATCCGGATAGAGAATAACCAGTTAAGCGAGAAAAACAGGTTATATTCTAATTTTTACAGCTGATTCTGTAAAGAAAATAACCACTTAGAGGATAGCAGACCACGCTATTATGCATTATCTTCTGTAAAGAAGTGGTGAACTAGCACCGCCTGGCTAATGCAGAACTCATTTGACAAAGCCAAGTCATAAAAAAGGCAGAATAACAGGCAGTTAACCAAAAAACTGAGCTAGGAGCAGTAAAGAAAAGAATCATCAAAATGATGAATTGAGAAGAGGTGAGAAAATGGCAAAATACCGAAGCATACAATCATTAATGATAGCATCAGCATTGAAAGGAATTACGGATAATCAGACCGTGACTGCATATAAGAAGGACTGCAAGCTATTTGCTGCTTATTGTAAGAACCATGGTGTAAAGCGTCCCGATCAGCTGCAAGGACGGGAGAAAGAGCTTTTACAGGCATATGAAAAGGAATTAGAGGCATCCGGTTATAGTGCAAGTACGATACACAGGAGATTAGCAGCCCCTTGCAAGGCTACAGGAATCAATATGAATGAGATTGAGAAACCGAAGCGTACTGCAGGTAAAATAATAAGAAGTCGGAACCCGGATGCGAATAAACAGGGGAGAATTGAAGCCACAGAAGCACGTTACAATCGTCTTATTCGCTTTCAGAATGCCGTTGGTATTCGCAGGGCAGAATTGTCTAGGCTTACCGGTGCGGACCTCGTGATAGACGAAATGGGCTATCTGTGCGTATATGTTAAACGTGGCAAAGGCGGAAAAACGCAACTGCAGCGCATACTTCCAGAGGATGAAAAAACAGTGTTGGAGATATTCCAATCTGCGGATCCGGAGCAGAAACTTTTTTCTAAAGAAGAAATGCAGAACAAAATAGATCTGCACGGATTGAGGCGAGAACACGCACAGCGAATGTATAAATATTATGCTGACAGGCTAAAGAATGAGCCAGGATACAAATACCAGTGCAGGAAAGAGCTCATGGCCAGATACGATGAGCGGCATAGGCCCGGAGCTTCAAGACAGCGATTTATTGAAGATATCACGAACGAACAACCATACAAGTTGAGGGGAGAGAACCGGCAGAAAGCCATTGAACAGGGCGAGGAAACGGAATTCAACAGGCTTGCTCTGATGATGGTGTCGGTGTTCTGCCTGTCGCATTGGAGGACGGACGTAACCGTCATAAATTACATTGTTTGAGTGGTATTTTTCGACAAAATATGATATAATATTAATATAATTAAATAATTCAAGTCCATTAATGAGGACGTACTAACAGATGACGAGATTTACCCGGATCGATTGATCCATCCCCGCTGTTGGTGCGTCCTTTTTGTGCGTTCAAGGCAAAAATTTAAAGTGCATATGAAATAATATGGAATCATATGCCACGTTTTTGCTATCTTTGTGGAAGAAACAATGAAGTCAATGATTATTATTCACAAGGAGGGATTTAAGTGAAAAACATGGACATCCGGCAAGAAATCATTGAGAGACGTCTGAGATCATATGAGGTTGCTGCTCAGATGAATATTTCTGCGGCTAGCTTCTGCCGATGGTTACAAACTGATCTGACGCCGGAAAGAAGAAACAGAATCAGAACAGCAATTAAATCCTGTGGTCTTTTTGATCATCTTGCTGAGCACATGCATAGGCAGATGAAGCCTGGTGCA
>JABLTM010110146.1_pt1 | contig 13584 bp, 8 predicted proteins | sample 7160121 | NCBI WGS metagenome assembly JABLTM01 (sample SAMN14651224, study PRJNA627086) | human gut metagenome | isolation source: feces | host: Homo sapiens
ATAGCAATTTTATATGGCGAGGTAACCACATGAGCAAAATAGAAGCATCGAAGATGCGATTTTGCGAATGGGGTTCTGAATAGTTACAAAAAATGTTAAAAAGAAAAAGCGACAGGTTGGGGAGAAAAAAAGGAGAAAAATCATGGAAGAGAAAACAAAACCACAGGCAAGAACGCAGGATTTGGGCAAGGGAAGCATACCAAAACTTCTGGCACAGCTTGCGATTCCAGCTGTTGTCGCACAGATTGTTAATTTACTTTATAACATTGTAGACAGAATTTACATCGGACACATTCCGGGAATAGGTGCGGCAGCACTTACAGGTGTTGGATTGTTTGCACCGCTTTTAATGCTGATAAATGCGTTTGCTATGCTGTCTGGTTCAGGCGGAGCACCAAGAGCAGCAATATTCATGGGAAAGAAGGACAATGAAACAGCAGAAAAGATCATGGGAAACTGCTTTTCGTTGATTTTACTTTTTGCAGTTGGACTTACCGTTCTATGCTCTATTTTTGCACCACGGCTTCTTCGTTTGTTTGGTGCGAGTGATGCAACGCTTCCGTATGCAGTTGAGTACGCGCGAATTTATATTTTTGGAAGTATTTTTGTGCTGATTGTTCTTGGAATGAATCTTTTTATCACAACACAGGGCTTTTCTAAAATCAGCATGATGACTACTTTGATTGGTGCAGTCATTAACGTTATACTTGACCCGATTTTTATTTTTGTGTTTGATATGGGGGTGCGCGGTGCAGCAATAGCAACTGTTTTAAGTCAGGCAGTTGGTGCCATCTGGGTGCTTCGTTTTTTGACAGGAGAGAAGACAATCCTGAAATTAAAGCTGTCTAATATGAAGCTAGACCCGAAGGTGTTTGGACCGTGTCTTGCACTTGGTATTTCAAGCTTTGTAATGATTTCCACAGAGAGCCTTTTGTCGATCAGTTTTACATCAAGTCTTGCTCGTTATGGCGGTGATGTGGCAGTTGGTGCGATGACCATTATCACAAGTGTGAATCAGCTTATCACTATGCCTCTTCAGGGTATCTGTCAGGGTGGTCAGCCAATCATAAGCTATAACTTCGGAGCCGGAAACAAGGATCGCGTAAAGAAGGCCTTCTTTACTCAGTTTTTTGTGTGCGCTGCATTTACCATTGCCGGATGGCTAGTCATGATGATTGTACCACAGCTGTTTGCAGGTTTATTTACATCAGATACGAACCTAGTAGATTACACTTCATGGGCACTTCACATTTATATGGCGGGTATATTCTCGATTGGTTTTCAAGTGAGTTGTCAGCAAAGCTTTATGGCACTTGGCCAGGCGAAGGTAAGTCTGCTTTTGGCATGCTTAAGAAAAATTGTGCTGTTGATTCCGCTTATATTTATTTTGCCGTGCTTCTTGGCAGACAAGGTATTTGCTGTCTTTTTAGCAGAGCCAATCAGCGATATTTTGGCAGCAACTGTAACGACAATTACATTCTTAACACGTTTTGATAAGATTCTTGAAGTAGGTGTGCAGGTAAAAAAAGGTGATTGATAAAATTTCGCTCCTGTGTTAACATAAAGAAACAACAGGGAAAACAAAAGCGGGAGGAAATCGTAATGGTTACTTTAAAGGAAATTGCGCAGCACTGCGGTGTTTCAGTTACAACGGTGTCAAATATTGTAAATAATAGTCCCAAAAAGGTCAGGGATGAGACACGTAAAAAAGTAATGGAAGCGATCGAGGAACTTGGGTATCATCCAAATTACTTCGCGCAGGGGCTGCGCAGACAGCGCACTCAGACAATTGGTGTTATCACTGAGGATCTCGCGCAGTTTACGACGCCGGAGATTGTCGAAGGCATTATGAAATATTGTGAGGAAAAAAAGTATCGTGTCCTTCTGCAGAATCTTAGGCTGTATTCAAGATGGCAAGATAAATGGTACAATGATGAAACGTTAATCCATAGTGTATTAGATCCAGCTATGAAGGAGCTTGTAAGCATTAAGGCAGATGGACTGATATATATAGCAGGTCATGAGCGAGAGATACATCTGTTTGAAGAAAAAACAGACATGCCGCTTGTATTAGCTTATTGCTGCTCAGATGAAAGTATGACTTCTGTTGAGATCGACGATGAGGAAGGCGGCTATCAGATGGTGAGCTACATTTTAGCACAAGGATACAGAAAGCTTGGAGTGATAAGCGGACGTGCTGACAATATTCATGCAAAACGCCGTTTGCTTGGCTGTCAGCGAGCACTGTTTGAAGCAGGTATTCCGTATAATCCGTCATGGGTTCTTGATGCAAATTGGGAGCCTGAAAAGGCATATACGATGACAGCTAAGTTAGTGAATGCTGGGGTAGATGCGATTTTTTGTATGTCAGACTGGATGGCAGGCGGTGTGTATAACTGTATTCATGATATGGGACTTGAAGTGGGAAAGGATATTGCTGTTACTGGATTTGATAATGAGAAGGTTGCAAATTGGTACATTCCCAAGATGACAAGCAGCCGCCTTCCTCTTCTTGAGGTTGGAACAGAATCGGCAAGATTGTTGTTTGAAAAGATAGAAAAGCAGGACAGTGATGATAATGGAGCTGATATTGATACGATAAAGCACATTAAAATTCCATGTGAGATAAAAATACGTGAGTCAGTTCCAAAGCGAAATGAGTAAGAATAAAAACGGTAAACAAATTAGAGGAGCAGTCGGTAAGGCTGCTTCTTTTTTTGCATGATTTTGTAAATTGGAATCGAAATAGTTAGTATTTTACAAAATATAAAAGAGTAACGTTAAACAAACAGTAGAATGGTAAAGCAATACAAAAAAACAGGCTGAATACATAAAGAATATAAAAATAAATATGCAAAATAGACAAATATAAAAATAAAATCAAATTAGGTATTGACAAAATGCCTGCAAAGTGACATAATGAGATTAACAAAAGAAAAACGTTACACCAAATAAAAAAGAAAGGTAGTGGAACAGTTGAAAAAGAAAAAGATGACGAAAAAAAAATGGAAGTCCATACGGTTGTTTTTGTATGTAGCACCTTTCATTGCATTGGTAATTATATTTAGTTACTATCCGTTATACGGATGGATTTACGCATTTTATGATTATCGTCCGCCGAAGCCTTTTTCTGAGGCACAGTTTGTTGGCTTAAAATGGTTTAAGTCACTGGTTGAGAACGATGTTAAGATCCAGCAGATTGTTCAGGTATTAAAAAATACATTTGCGATGAGTGCGTTAACACTTGGTACATCATGGCTTCCAATGCTGTTTGCTGTATTTTTAAATGAGATTCGATGCGTGAAGTTTCGTAAGTTTGTCCAGACTGTTACAACACTTCCAAACTTCGTCAGCTGGGTTCTTGTATATTCAGTTGCATTCAGCTTGTTTAACAGTACAGGTATGGCAAATACACTGTTAATGAATCTTGGATTTACAACAGAGCCAATTTTGTTTTTACAGTCTACAAAGCATGTTTGGTTTACTCAGTGGCTGTGGCTGACTTGGAAGAATCTTGGCTGGGCGGCAATTATGTACATAGCAGCAATTTCTGGTATTGATGATGAGCTGTTTCAGGCAGCAAAGGTTGACGGTGCAAACCGTATGCAGCTGATTCGTCATATTACAATTCCAAGTTTGATTCCGACTTATTTTGTTTTGCTGATGATTAACATTGCAAACTTCTTAAACAATGGAATGGAGCAGTATTACGTATTTCAGAACGCATTTAACAAACAGTACATTCAGGTACTTGATCTTTACGTATATAATACCGCAATGGGAAGCGGAAGCTATTCCGTATCTGTTGCAATTAGTATGTTAAAGAGTGTAGTCAGTGTAATTCTTCTTGTAGGTGCAAATACCTTCTCGAAGAAGGTACGTGGCGAGAGCTTTATCTAACTTGGATTGGAGGGCAGCTTAGATGAAAAAGGAACAAGTTCATCAACATAAGACAAAGATGAAGGAAAGCTTCGGCGACCGTATGGTCGGTGTTATCTGTTACATCATATTCAGCCTGTGCGCGCTAGTCTGTGTATATCCGTTTTACTACATCTTTATCAATACAATCAGTGCAAATGATTTAAGCGCCAGAGGCGTGATTCTTTTCTGGCCGAGAGGAATTCATTTTCAGAATTATGTGAGCGCACTAAAGATTGACGGTTTATTTCAGGCAGCAAAAATTTCTCTTGGAAGAACAGTAATCGGAACATTTTGTACTGTAGGTGCATCAGCATTCTTAGGTTATATGTTTACTCAGGAAGATATGTGGCACAAAAAGTTCTGGTACAGACTTTTAGTTGCAACAATGTACTTTAATGCAGGAATTATCCCATGGTTTTTGACAATGAAAAATATGCATCTTACAAATAACTTCCTTGGTTATATTTTGCCGGCAATTGTTTCTCCATTTAACATTATCCTGACAAAGACGTTTGTGGAGTCTGTTCCAAAGGAACTTCAGGAGGCAGCAGAGATTGATGGTGCAGGAACTATAAAAGTATTTTTGAAGATTATGATTCCTGTTATTAAGCCGATTATGGCAACAGTTGCTATTTTCTCAGCAGTTAATCAGTGGAATGCATTTCAGGATACACTTCTTTTAATGACAGATACGAAGCTGTATCCGCTGCAGTTTATTTTGTATCAGTATTTGAATCAGGCAAGTTCCTTAAAGGCACTGGCAAACAGTTCTGCAAGCTCAGGCGCTATGGCAGCTGCTTCCGCAACAGCACAGACAGCGACGAGTGTGCGTATGACTGTTACGATTTTGGTTGTTGCACCAATCATGTTTGTATACCCGATTTTCCAGCGATATTTTGTAAAGGGTATTATGGTAGGAGCAGTTAAGGGCTAAAGGGTCAAAAGGAAAAATTAAAGTAAAAATCAAAGAAAATCAAAGAAAATCAAAAAGGAGGATTTTACTATGAAAAAGAAAAATGTAGCAAGCATGGCAATGGCAGCGATGATGGCAGCAGGCGCACTTCCAATGAATGCGTGGGCAGCACCAGAAGTGAATCATGATGAAACCCTGACAATCGAAGTTTACGATGTGGCAGCAAACTATCAGGGTATGCAGACTGGATGGTACGCAAAGGAAATCAAGGATCGTTTCAACATCGAGTTAAACATCGTTGCGCCGCAGGTATCTGGTGATGCAGCATCTCTTTACCAGACACGATGTGCATCTGGTGATCTGGGTGATATTATTATTCTGGATAATGCAGATATGCAGGATTGTGTTGATGTAGGTCTGATCGCAGATATCAGCGAGGATCTTCCAAATTATGAGAATCTCATGAAATATGATGAGCAGATTAGTCTGTTTAATGATTCGATAAATGAAGTAATCGGAACGGAAGGCGTTTATGCAATTCCGGCAGAGATGAACTCCAATGGACCGACTGAGTACAAGGAAGATACTGTAGCTGTAATGCCAAGACTTGAGTGGGATCATTATGTAGAAGTTGGCGCACCAGAGATGAAAAATCTTGACGATCTGTTAGATACCTTAAAGAAGATTCAGGATGCTTATCCGACAAATGAGGCTGGAGATAAGACATATGCACTGAGCTTATGGCCAGATTGGGATGGCACAAGTATTGAGAATGTAAATCAGCTTACAAAGTGGTATGGTCAGGAAGTAAATGGTTCTATTTTACTGGGAACAGATAATTCCATCACACCATTAACTGATAAAGACGGCGCTTACTATAAGATGTTAAAGTTCTTATATAAGGCAAATCAGATGGGACTGGTTGACCCAGATTCCGCTACACAGGACTGGAATGCAGCATGTGACAAGATGCGTCAGGGAAGAGTTCATCTGTTCTGGTACAACTGGCAGTATGGTTTCTGGAATTCACCAGCTAAGGGCGAGGCTCGTCAGAATTATCGTGGTATTCCGCTAGAAGATCTGAATATTTATCAGGCATCAGATACCTACTATGGCGATGGCCGTGCATGGGCAGTTGGTTCTAACGTGTCAGATGAAGATAAGGCGCGTATCCTTGAATTTATGGATTGGCTTTGCTCACCAGAAGGTCTGACTATGCAGCATATTGGTCAGGAAGGCTTTATTTATACTGTAAATGATGATGGTACATATACACTGACAGATGCTGGTATGACAAGATTTGCAGATGATCCTCAGGTACCAGAAGAACTTGGCGGCGGTTCCTGGACTGATGGAAATAACCAGATAAATCAGTGGCTTGTTGCAAGTATTGAGATGAATCCAGAAACAGGAGAGACATTTGGAAGTGATTACTGGGCATCCTTCCTTGAAAAAAATAACACAGCAACAAACAAAGAGTGGAGTGAGAAGTTTGGTTCTGAAACTGAAGTTTCATATCTGGAGGAAAATGGAATGCTTAATATTGTTCCGAATGTAAACCTTGTACTTCCAATTGATACAACCGATATCGCGCTGATCAGAAGTCAGTGTGGCGATCAGGTCAAGGCAACATCCTGGCAGGCAATCTTTGCATCAGATGATGCTGAATTTGATCAGATGTGGGATGACATGTGTGTTACACTTGAAGGTCTTGGATGGGACCAGCTTGTTGAGTTTGATACAGATAAGTATCAGGCAGTAGTAGATGCAAGAGAGGCAGCAGTAGCAGAGTAAATGAAAATGAGTTGTTCTGGGCCGCATATATAAAGTGATCTGAGGTCAAAGGGGAAAAAGAAAAAAGGAAAAGACAGACACAGCATGGATGATCTGGCGGGGAAAGGCAAAACTGCTATTCTCCGCCTTTTCTATAAGAAAAGGAGAAAAAAATAATATGAAGCTTTATATTAACGAAAAAAATAGAAAAGGTCATATTGAGCCGGAGATTTACGGGCATTTCAGTGAGCATTTAGGCCGCTGTATTTATGAGGGAATTTATGTGGGAGAGGATTCGCCAATCCCAAATAAAAATGGTATGAGAACAGATGTGGTTGAGGCTTTAAAGAAAATTAAGGTTCCTGTACTTCGCTGGCCGGGCGGCTGTTTTGCTGATGAGTATCACTGGATGGATGGTGTTGGTCCTAAGGAAAGCAGAAAGCAAATGATCAATACCAACTGGGGCGGTGTGACTGAGGATAATAGCTTTGGAACACATGAATATTTTGAACTGTGCGATCAGCTTGGCTGCAAAACATATGTCAACGGAAATGTTGGAAGCGGCAGTGTGCGTGAGATGAGCGAGTGGGTTGAATATATGACATTAGATGGTGTGTCACCGATGGCAGATCTCAGAAAGAAAAATGGCAGAGAAAAGCCGTGGAGAGTGGACTATTTTGGTGTTGGAAATGAAAACTGGGGATGCGGCGGAAATATGACGCCTGCTTACTATGCTGATCTTTATCGCCGTTATCAGACATATGTGAGAACATATGACAGCAATGCACCGATCTTTCGTATCTGCGGTGGTGCGAATGCTGATGATTATAAGTGGACAGAGGTGGTGCTTCGCGAATGTTTTGCAGAGCCGGCACCAAAAGAAGTACATGGCATGATGGATGGTCTGTCTGTTCATTATTACTGCGGCGCAGAAAAGGGACCACATAAGGGAAGTGCGACAGACTTTTCAGAAGATGAGTACTGGTACACAATGAATCGTGCGCTCGGCATGGATGAGTTGATTTACAGACATGGTGCAATTATGGATCAGTATGACCCAGATAAAAAAATCGGTATGATGGTGGATGAATGGGGCTGCTGGCATGATGTAGAGCCGGGAACAAATCCGGGATTTTTGTTCCAACAAAGCACAATGAGAGATGCACTTGTAGCAGGAGCTACATTTAATATTTTCAATCGCCATTGTGATCGTGTGAAGATGGGATGTATCGCACAGATTGTAAACGTGCTTCAGTCAGTTATTTTAACAGATGGACCAGAAATGATTCTTACACCGACCTACCATGTGTTCCATATGTATCGTTTCCATCAGGGAGCCGAGCTTCTTGAGAGTTGCCTGTCTGAGACAAAGAAGGTAGGAAATGATAAGTATCAGATGGATAACATTCAGCAGTCAGTATCACAGGATAAAGATGGCGTAATTACTATAACACTTGTCAATACATCACTTGATGGTGAGGAGACTATCGAAGCTGTTTTGATGGAGGAGACACCTAAAAAGGCAGAGGGCTTTATTCTTCACGGCGGATTAAATGATTACAACGAGTTTGGAAAAGAACCGGTTTTATATGAGAAGCCGCTTGATGTGCAGCTGACACAGCGCGGTGTGAAGTTTGTGGTACCGGCATGCTCAGTAGTGACGGTGCGTGTATATTAAGTGAGGCAATGATATGCTAACAGCAAAGTCCAGGGCAAGTAATTTTATCACAAAGGTGGTCAGGCAGAAAAACACATTACTCTTGATATCACAGGCAGCTAAGGTTCGATTGATACCAGTATCAGATTGTGTTGTAAGAATTATTTGTGTGAAGGAAGAAGACGGGGAAATAGAAGAATGGCTTGAGCAAAAAGATGATTCTGTACAGTGGAATTTTACTGTGGATGAAAATATTGTCTGTATGCAGCTGACGGGTCTTTTAATAAAAATAGATCGGGCTTCGTCCTCGATTTCTTACTATAAGCCAGATGGTACATTGCTTTTGAAAGAACGCAAGAAAGATAGTCGAACGATGGAGGCGTTCCAGTCCTATCGTGTGGAGCAGGCAGGACAGACCACGCATATTCAGACAGCAGACGGTGTAAAAACATTTGTAAAGGATGCCGTTCGTGTGCCCGATAAGCAATTATATCATACTAGGATGCATTTTGAGTGGCAGCAGGGGGAGGCACTGTACGGACTTGGCCAGCATGAGGAGGGTGTTCTTAATCTTCGCGGTCATCAGGTGTATCTTCATCAGGCAAATCGAAAGATTGCGATTCCGCTTTTGGTGTCAAGTCTTGGATATGGCATTTTAATGAATACATCGAGTACAATGATTTTTAGCGATACAGAGTACGGTTCATATTTGTATACTGAAGCAGTACCCCAGCTTGATTTCTATTTTATCAATGGTGAAGGAATGGATGGTGTTGTACGTGAGTACAGAAGGCTTACGGGAAAGGTATCAATGCTTCCACGGTGGGCATTTGGCTATCTGCAGTCACAGGAGCGCTATGAGTCTCAGAAGGAAATTTGTCAGGTAGCCAAAGAATACCGAAGGCGTGGTATTGGTTTGGATGGTATTGTATTGGACTGGTGTTCCTGGGAGGACGGAATGTGGGGACAAAAGAGTTTTGATCACAGCCGTTTTCCAGATCCGTCAAACATGATTCAGACACTTCATGATGAGGATGTTCACTTTATGATTTCAATTTGGCCGAATATGGATCCAAAGTGTGAAAATCACAAAGAAATGAAAGAAAAGAATTTGCTGCTTCCATTTTCAGATATTTATAATGCAAGGACTGAGCAGGCAAGAAAATGCTACTGGGAACAGGCAAAACGGGGATTATATCAGTATGGTGTAGATGCGTGGTGGTGTGATTCAAGTGAGCCATTTACACCTGAATGGAGTCATACAGAACGCGTGGAGCCAGCTTTACAGTATGAAGAATATAAGAGGACGGCAGGAGATTATCTTGGAGAGGAGCATACGAATGACTTTGCACTGTATCATGCAAGAGCTATCTATGAGGGACAAAGAAGTGAGGAAAAAGGCAGCGATAAGCGTGTCTTTAATCTTACGAGAAGTGCATGGACAGGTCAACAAAAATATGGTGCTGTTATGTGGTCAGGGGATACTGCAGCCAGTTGGGAGACTCTTCGGCGTCAGATTCCAGCGGGACTGAATTTTTGTGCTAGTGGATTTCCATACTGGACGGCAGATATCGGTGCGTTCTTTGTAAAAAGAGGAGATTACTGGTATTGGGATGGTGAGTATGATGATACCGTGGAGGATCCAGCATATCTTGAACTATATACGCGATGGTATCAATGGTGCTGTTTTCTTCCTATATTTAGAGGACATGGTACGGATTGTCGACGTGAACTGTGGAATTTTAAGGGAGCAGATGGTGTATTTTATCAGGCTATGCTTCGAGCAAATAAGCTTCGGTATGAATTTCTTCCTTATATATATTCGACAGCAGGAAAGGTATGGTTGTATGACGCATCTATGATTCGTATGTTGGCCTTTGATTTTCCAAAAGATGCTAAGGCACTTGAGATTACAGATCAATATTTATTTGGAGAGAGCCTGATGGTATGTCCGGTGACAGAAACCATGTATTATAAGAAAAGTGCGACAGGAGCAGAAAAGCAGGAAAATCCGAGTAAAGTTCGTAATGTATATTTGCCAGAAGGCTGCGGATGGTATGATTTTTGGACAAATACGTATTATGAGGGTGGTCAGTGGATCGAGGCAGAGGCACCGATTGAGCGTATACCATTGTTTGTAAAGGAAGGAAGTATTTTGCCAATGCAGCAGCCAGCTAATAGTACGGCAGAGACAGTAATGTCAGGTAATCTTACATTTGTTGTGTATGCCCAAAAAGACTGCAGCTATGAGCTATATACAGATGACGGTGATGGATATGCGTATGAGAATGGTGCATATACGCTAGAGACCTATATGTGGAATCAAAGCGAACAGATTCTTAGAGATAGCAAGGGCAGGGAAGTGGTTTTTGTTTATGGCAAAGCCTCAAAGTGATTGTGTGGAAAAATCATGATCGAGTGATATTTTGTGAAAGAAATAAAATTAAGAAAGGTTGGTATTACAGTATGAAAAAACAGGCATTTAATCCGTATCTTCCGTCATGGGAATATATTCCAGATGGAGAACCTTATGTATTTAATGGACGTGTGTATGTTTACGGATCGCACGATTTTTACAATGGATATGTATTTTGTATGGGTGATTATGTATGCTGGTCTGCTCCAGTAGATGATTTGGGAAATTGGCGATATGAGGGCGTGATTTATAAAAAGACACAGGATCCGGAAAATCCAGATGGAACGATGTGTCTGTACGCACCTGATGTCACAGTTGGACCAGATGGAAGATATTATTTATTCTACGTGCTTGATAAGCTTCCGGTTGTATCAGTTGCAGTTTGTGATACACCAGCAGGAAAATATGAATTTTTAGGATATGTTCATTATCCAGATGGCACGCGTCTTGGTGAAAAAGAAACGGATGAGCCACAGTTTGATCCAGGTGTAATCACAGAGAAAGATCAGACTTATCTGTACACAGGTTTTTGCGGAATTGGGGATAAGTCGAGAAGCGGCGCGATGGTGACAATCCTTGATAAAGATATGCTGACTGTGAAGACAGCACCGAAAATTATTGTGCCGGGAAGTGAGTACAGCAAGGATACGCCATATGAGGGTCACGCATTTTTTGAGGCTCCGTCTATTAGAAAGAGAGGAGACACATATTACTTTATTTATTCGTCTGAGGTTATGCATGAGCTTTGCTATGCGACGAGCAAGGAGCCTACGGGCGGCTTTAAGTATGGCGGCGTGATTGTAAGTAACTGTGACCTTCATATTGATACATATAAGCCGGCAGATATGCCAACTGCATATGGTGCAAACAATCATGGAAGTATGGTCCAGATTGGAGATGACTGGTATATTTTCTATCACAGACATACAAATGGTACGTGGTACAGCAGACAGGGATGCGCAGAGCGCCTGACATTTGGTGAAGATGGCAGTATTTTCCAGGCAGAGATTACTTCATGTGGATTAAATGGCGGACCACTAGTTGGAGAGGGCTATTATCCAGCGTATTTGGCATGCAACTTATTTACAAATGAGCCTTCTATTTATGTAGATGAACGTTTTCCTAAGATCATGCAGGATGGAAGAGATGGTGATGAGGATCCGGCATATCTTGGTGCAATTGTGGATGGTACAACAGTTGGCTTTAAATACTTCGATATGAAGAATATTCATCAAATTTCGATTGATGTTCGTGGTTATATAAAGGGAAGCTTTGAAGTAAAAACTGCATGGGATGGCAAAGTGTTGGCACAGATTCCAGTAGAGTACACGAATGTATGGAAACATTATAGTACACCAGTTGACATGCCAGATGGTGTGCAGGCACTTTATTTTACATTTAAGGGAGAAGGAAAGGGTTCACTGAAGGGCTTTTATCTGGAGCACTAGTACTTTCTGTGAAAGAGCGTTATAATCATCATAGCGTTTTAGAGAGGAGAAGAACAATGATTCGACAAACAAAAACAGAAAATGGTCTGGTGCGCGGTATTGAGGCAGCCGATCCGCGTATCACAGCTTTTCGCGGTGTTCCGTTTGCTGCACCGCCTACAGGGAAGAATCGCTGGCGCGCACCTCAGCCGTGTGAGAATTGGGAAGGAATAAAGGATTGTGCACGCTTTGCACCGATTTCTGTGCAGGATACGCCAGGCATAGGTGATTCTCTATACAATAGAGAGTGGCATGTTGACCAGGATGTGCCTATGGATGAGGATTGCCTGTATCTAAATATCTGGACAGGAGCAAAAAGCGTGGATGATAGACGTCCAGTTCTTGTTTGGTATTTTGGAGGCGGCTATCAATGGGGCTATACAAGGGAGATGGAGTTTGACGGAGAGCGCCTTGCAAGACAGGGAGTTGTTGTTGTCACCGTCAATTATCGTGTGAATGTATTTGGCTTTTTGTCACATCCTCAGTTGACAAAAGAGCAGCCAGAAGCACCGTCCAATTTCGGAAGCCTTGATCAGAAGGCAGGTCTTGAGTGGGTTGTCAGAAATATTGCTAATTTCGGAGGTGATCCAAATAAGATTACAATTGCCGGACAGTCGGCAGGCGGTGCAAGCGTAATGTCACAGCTTGCATGTGAAGAAAATGAAGGAAAAATTTCTGGTGCGCTTGTGATGAGCGGTATGATTGGAAGTCCTTATGAAAAGACACGTTTTGGCACACCGACACCTTTAGCTACGGCAGAGCAGATCGGAAAAGACTTTTTTGAATTTCTTGGCGTAAAAACCTTGGAGGAAGCAAGAGCACTTGATGCATTTGAGATTCGTGATAAGTATTCTGATTTTGCTAAGGATCATCCGCGTATGTATACTGTGATTGACGGTGTATTCTGCAAGGAAGACCCATACAAAAAGATGCTTGAAGGAAGAAGCCTTTTAGTGCCTCTTATGGCAGGAAACACATCAGATGAGTTCTTAAATCATATTGAAGCTAAGGACGGCGAACAGCTTTTGAAAAAGGCAGAGGAACTTTTTAAAGATAAGGCAGATCAGTTTTTGTCATTTGAAGAAAATAAAAAGCAGACACCAGAGGGCTTTTCGCCTGTCAGTGGAATTGAGTACAGCGTAAAGCGAGCATTTTTATCAAGAAAAGCTACAGGCTGTAATAAAAACAGCTATTATTATCGTTTTGATGCTGATATTCCAGGATGGGACAATGCAGGCACATTCCACTCGTGTGATTTATGGTTCTTCTTTGAGACACTTGCCAAATGTTGGCGACCATTTGACGGTCATCACTATGATCTGGCGCGTCAGATCAGCAGCTATTTTGTCAACTTTATAAAAACTGGCAATCCAAATGGAAATGATTATAATGAAAATAAGCTTCCAGAGTGGAAGCC
>JABLTM010104387.1_pt1 | contig 13569 bp, 7 predicted proteins | sample 7160121 | NCBI WGS metagenome assembly JABLTM01 (sample SAMN14651224, study PRJNA627086) | human gut metagenome | isolation source: feces | host: Homo sapiens
GGCTCCGCACTGTGCGGATCACCAAAAAAGACGCTCGACAAGGGCTCCGCACTGTGCAAACCACTAAAAAAGACGCTTGACAAGGAGTCCGCACAGTGCGAGCTACTAAAAAGAAGGGGAAGACGCTCGACTGAGGCTTCAGACAAGGCTATCCTACTGAAACAAGAACAGGAACGGGCTTATTTTTCTTATTTCCTTCAAGGGGAAAGAGACGCCGTGATGCCTTCAGCTCACCTTTCCTTACCTTTCCCTCCCTTTCCTAGCCCTAATCCCATACCTTCTTCGTACTTTTGCCGCCAATTAAAAAAGCATACCTCCTATGCATTACACAATTGAAGAAATCACCACCCTCATTGGCGCACGCCAAGAGGGCAACCAGCCTGCCGAAATCGACTGGCTGCTCACAGACAGTCGCTCGCTGACCTTCCCCGAAACGACCCTCTTTTTTGCCCTCCAAACCAAACTGGGCAACGGACATCACTATATTGCCGATTTGTATCGCCGTGGCGTACGCAACTTTGTTGTTGCCGACGTGCCACAAGATTATGCCTCGCTCTATCCGCAAGCGAACTTTCTGCAAGTACTCAGCCCGCTCAAGGCACTACAGCGACTGGCAGAACGCCATCGCGAAGCATTCGACCTGCCGGTTATCGGAGTAACGGGCTCCAACGGTAAGACAGTGGTGAAGGAATGGCTCTACCAACTCCTCGCCCCTTCCTTTCACGTCACCCGTTCTCCCAAATCCTATAACTCTCAAATCGGTGTGCCACTCAGTGTGTGGCTCCTCGACCAACATACGCAAGTGGGCGTATTCGAAGCGGGCATTTCGCAACCCGACGAAATGGAAGCCTTGCGTGCCATCATTCAACCGACCATTGGCATTCTGACTAATATCGGACCGGCACACCAGGAAAACTTCCGCAGTCTCGAAGAGAAATGTCACGAAAAGCTGGAACTCTTCAAGGATGCCCATGTAATTATCTACCGCGCTGACGACAAACTGATACACGAATGTGTCAGCACGACCCCACTGGGCGGAGACATTCTGGCCTGGTCTACGAAGGACCCGGAACGGGCTTTGTTCATCAAACGTATAGAGAAAGAAAGCAAGAGTACACATATAATATATACGTACCTCGGGCAGCAGGCTGAAATACGTATTCCCTTCTACGATGCTGCCTCCATCGAAAATGCCCTACACTGCCTCGCTGTGTGTCTTTACCTACATCTGCCGACTGAAATCATTGCAGAGCGAATGGCACACCTCGAACCCGTTGCCATGCGCCTGGAGGTCATCCAGGGTGTAAAGGGTTGCACCTTGATTAACGACACGTACAACTCCGACGTGGCCTCTCTCGACATTGCACTGGATTTTCTAACACGTCGTCCGAACTGTGAAGGCCGCAGCAAGACGCTGATTCTTTCTGACATCCTGCAAACGGGACTTCCCTCCCACGAACTTTACTCCAAGGTGGCCGATCTCATCGCCCAACGAGGCATTGACCACCTGATTGGCATCGGTGAGGAAATCACCCAGCAACAGGCGTGTTTCCAAACAAACGAGAAGCATTTCTTCCCGACCACGAAAGCGTTGCTCCAAAGCGGTTTGCTCGACACGCTGAAGGGCGAGATGGTACTGATTAAGGGAGCACGTAGCTTTGGCTTTGAGGAAATCACCTCTTTGCTGTCCCTGCGTGTTCACGAAACGACACTCAATGTCAACCTCGAAGCCATTGCCGAGAATCTGAATTTCTACCGTTCCTTCCTCCGTCCCGAAACGAAGATTACCTGCATGGTCAAAGCCTCTGCCTATGGGGCTGGCGCTGTCGAGATAGCCAAGACGCTGCAAGACCGCGGTATTGACTACCTGGCCGTAGCGGTAGCTGACGAAGGAGCCGAACTGCGCCGCGCTGGAATCCGCACAGGCATCATCGTGATGAACCCTGAAATGTCTGCCTTCCACACCCTCTTCGAGTACGACCTTGAACCTGAGATTTACAACTTCAAGCTCCTCGAGGCCCTCATCCATGCGGCAGAGAAAGAAGGTGTACAGGGCTTCCCCGTCCACATCAAGCTCGACACGGGAATGCACCGCCTGGGCTTTAATCCGCTGACGGAGATTCCGCAACTCATCGACCGGCTCCATCACCAGACGGCAGTCATTCCGCGCTCCGTCTTCTCCCACTTCGTAGGTTCCGACTCGCCCGAGTTCGATGCTTTTTCTGATCGTCAGTTCCAACTCTACGACGAAGCTTCAAGAACCTTACAGACAGCTTTCTCACACAAGATACTGCGCCACATCTGCAACAGTGCGGGCATCGAGCGTTTCCCCGAACGCCACCTCGACATGGTGCGCCTCGGACTGGGACTCTACGGCATCGACCCCATTGACAACCGCCGCCTGCACCAGGTGACTTCACTCCATACAACCATTCTGCAGATTCGCAATGTCCCCCAAGGCGACAGCATCGGCTACTCACGCCGCACAGTGACAGACCGTCCCTCGCGCATTGCCACCCTGCCGATTGGCTATGCCGACGGACTCAACCGCCGCTTGGGCAATCGCAACGGCTACTGCCTGGTCAACGGCAAGAAGGCTCCCTACATGGGCAACATCTGCATGGATGTCTGCATGATCGACGTCACGGGCATTGACTGCCAGGAAGGCGACACGGTCGAAATCTTTGGTGACAACCTTCCAGTAACAGTACTCTCTGATTTGCTCGAAACCATCCCCTACGAAGTACTGACCTCGGTGAGCAACCGCGTAAAGCGCGTGTATTTTCAGTAAAAAGAGAGCCTGTAGCTCTATAATCAACGAGTCGCCCCGAGTCGAGATAATTCTAACTATCTCGACTCGGGGCAACTCGTTTTTACTCGCTCTTTATTTCCTCTTAAAACTTATATATTCTCTACTTAAAATAAGTTTTAGCAACAATCACAGAACCAATTGCTTTATTTGGAAGAGAACTTGTATCTTTGCGAAGGAACGTTGCGTTCAAATGCATCCTTCTCCCTGCCAATCCTTCTATTTCAACTAACCTTATCATGACATATGGATAAAACTCAACTATCAGATATCCTTAATCATTCACCCAGTATCAAGTTATTAAGAATGAGACCGAAGAATTTAGAGTTCTTCCTCTCATTTGTGTTGGATACTTTCGAAGAACATTCAGTAGTCACATCAGAGGCCATCCACCATAGACTATCCCACTTAATCAACGAATTCGAAGACCTTATAGACGAAGAGGGGGATTTACCCCAGACGTTGGAAACAAATGAAGAAAAAGCGAAACGCTGGATAAAAGACTGGGTAAACAAGGGATTCCTCACGAACTATGAGGACGAAACAGGAGAAGTCTATTACGAGATTTCATCATATACCAGCAAGGCACTCGACTGGATGGAGAATAGCCTAAAAAAAGAAGACTATATCGGGACTGAGTCAAAGTTTAAGTCCCTGTTTAGCCAACTCAAGGAACTGGTAGAATTTACCAATGAGGATCGCAGCAAACGATTGGAGTTGCTCCAAATCAAGAAGCAGGAAATCGAGCACCAGATACAACAAATTGAAATGAATGAGGAAATCAAGGTGTTCGAAGAATACGAAATTGTACCGCGCTACAACAATCTCAACAAAATAGCCAAAGAGTTACTGTCAGACTTCAAAGAAGTGGACAACAACTTCAAGGACATCATCAAGCAAGTCTATCGGCAGCAAACAGAGAATACGAAAAAGAAGGAAATCCTTCACTACTTCTTTGACGCTTATAGCGAACTAAAAAATTCATCACAAGGCAAGAGTTTCTATGCGTTTTGGGACTTTCTACTCTCAGCCTCACTACAAGAAGAATGGGAGGGATTGACTCAAAACTTATACGAGTCGCTGAAGAGTAAGAATATCACCGTGCATGATCACTTCCTCAAGGACGTCAAACATCACCTGGTCGATGCGGGTCAACGAGTGTATCGCACCAATAACCGTATGGCCGACAAACTCAGCCGCATCATCCGGCTCAATGAGCAGGCCAACTCCATCCTTACGCGGCGGCTGATTAATGACATCAAGAACCTTTTGGTTGAAGTGAGCAGCAAGAACGAAACGCCTAATATCGGCTTCCATATTGACACCTGGGACATCAAGTTACCACTCGAGCGAAGACTTACCCTAGAGCTTGCAACCGAATATAACTATTCCGAAGTACCGACCGAAGCACAGTTGAGCATCGATGATTTAAGCCATATCGAACAACTATACACCCCCTACCACATAGACCGTCAGGCACTGCGTCAAAACGTAGACAACCAGTTGAAACTCCATTCGCAAACCACCTTGAGCGAAGTCATTGCAGCCAATGCGGGCATTCACAAAGGCTTGACCGAAGTGTTGGGGTATATGGGCATACTAAAGGAGTATCGAACGGTGGTGAGTGAGAGCAAAACGCAAGAAATTGTCTTCGATGCCAATAGCCAAAAGAAAATTATCATACCTGAAATAATTATCATTTCTCAATGAATACATCTAGTCTAAAGCCCTATTCCAAGGCTATAGTGAAACTGCTGAAGGGCGTTGTGGAATACAAAGATGCCGTATGGAACGATATTCTGCAATACCAAACTGACATCCAAGAATACGTCGGCATCATCGGCCTAGAATTGATTGTCAAGAAAGATGAAGGTTTCGCTTACCTCAAACAGGCTATCCTCGAAGACGGCAATACGATTCACCTTGTCACCCGTCGACAACTAGGATTTGAAGTATCTGTCATTCTGTTAGTGCTCAGACAACTGCTGGAGGAGTTTGAAATGAATCCGACTGATTCGCAAGCTAACGATAAATATATCACAACGGCACAAATCATTGAGGAAGTAGAACTATTCCTGCCCTCGAAGTTCAACCAAGTGAAGTTCAAACAAGACCTGAAAAACTACATTGCAAAAGTGGTCGAACTCGGATTCCTCATCGAATGGCAGCCCAATGAGAACAGCGAGCCGCGCTATAAGATACACCGCATCATCAAAGAAAAGGTTACACTGGATGATTTAAACGAATTCAAAAAGAAAATTGAAGACTATGGAGCATCAGTTAAATCTGTTTAGCACCACTCCTGAGGAGTCGGGCTACCGCCTACAATACATGGAGCTCTTGAATTGGGGAACCTTTGACAAGGAGATTTATCGCATCAATCCGCAAGGCAACAACTCCCTACTGACCGGTGCAAATGCTTCGGGCAAGAGCACACTGATTGATGCCTTGCTCACCCTGCTCGTACCTTCGCGCAATGACCGGTTTTACAACCAGTCCTCGGGGGCAGAGAAGAAGGGCGCACGTTCGCTGGAGTCTTATGTCTTAGGCTACTATGGCACACAGCAGGAAGAAGGAGCGAGTAGCACCACAACGATGAAGCTGCGTGGAAAATCAACTCGCTCCGTATTATTGGCTTCGTTTAGCAATGCTGACGCCAAGACGATCACCCTCTTTCAGGTGCACTATTTTACTAACCAAGGCCTGAAGACCGTGTACGGCATTGCCCAAAGGGCGTTGAGCATCAAGGAAGACTTGGTTGAATTCGATGCAAATGGTGAATGGCGTAAAAGGTTGAACAGAAAGTACCAAACGGATAATGGCAGTACATTCGTCAGCATGTATGATCGCGTGGGTGATTATGCAACGCAGATTTGTGAGCTTTTCCATATGCGTTCGAAAAACGCCTTGACCCTGTTCGGCCAAATCGTTGGCGTGAAGGTTCTCAACGACCTCGACTTCTTTATTCGCCACAACATGTTGGACGGCCAGCCGGCTGAGGAAAAGTATAAGGAGCTGCACGAAAACTTCCAAAACCTAATGGGAGCCAAGAACAGTATCGACAAGATTCAAGACCAAATCAAGATGCTCGTTCCGATTGATGAAGCTGCAAAAGCTATGCAGACCGTCCGCGACGAAATACACAATCTGGAGCAGAATCGCGACGTGGCTGCGGTGTGGTTTGCTGACCGCATCGTGCGATTGGCCGATGAACAAAAGCATTCCAACGACATCGAACTGCGCAAGAAGAAAGAAAGACTTGCCAGCCTCGAAACTCAAGTCCGCGAACTGCAAGACCGAATCAACCGGCAACATGTGGCCATAGCCCAAGATGAGGTCAGCCAGCAGATTGCGGAACTGGTCAAGCAAATAAACAATCTGACCCAACAACGCAATAAAAGAAAAGACAAGGCGGAAGCATACGAAGCGCTCGCCCGACAGTTGGATTACCCAAGCGAGCCATCCCAAGAAGACTTCTTCAACAACCGTGACCGCGCGAAACAAGAAAGCTACAACCTGCAGAAGAAACTCGAACAGAAGGCAGAGGAACATCGCAAGGCAAAGAATGCGGAGGAAAGCATCGGAGAAAGCATCGAAGACAAGGTTCAGCGAATCAATGAATTGAAGAAAAACAATAATAACATTGCTGGAAGGGTGTCGGAGATCAGAAATGAGATATTGCAAGAAGTCGGAGCCACCTCAGCTGAAATTCCCTTCATTGGTGAGCTGATTCGTATCAAGGATACCGAAAGCGAATGGCAGGCGGCCATTGAGCGCATCCTGCATAATTTTGCGCTGAGACTCATTGTACCCGACAAATACTACAAAGCAGTCAACCGCTATGTCAATTCGCACAACTTGAACGGCCGAATCGTCTACCACCGATACAAGGGCTTCACCTCGCTCAAGACCATGGAGCAATGGACGGTGGCTGACAACGAGTTGCTCCGCAAGATTGAGTTCAAGCCTGACAACCGCTATGTGGACTGGATTGAAAATGAAATCTATCAACGCTACAACTATGCTTGCGTCGACACTCTCGACGAGTTCAACCGTTGTACTGAAAAGGCCGTAACACAAGAAGGCCTAATCAAGTCGGTCGGCAACAAGCATGAGAAGGATGATCGCAAAGAAGCCCGAAGCCGGGACAACTATGTGCTGGGCTGGGACAACGAAAAGAAAATCACAGCACTCACCAAGGAGGTACACTCGCTCCAGGAGGAACAAATGGCGACGCTGAAACTTATTCAGTCCATCGAGCAGCGACAGCGAGCCACACAACAGCAGATTGATTGGCTCAACGAATTGCTCAACCGCTTCGAGGAGTACGACCTAATAGATTGGGCCTCGTGTGCAGCAACCATTCAGCAGTTGACTGTCCAGAAAAAAGAATTGGAAGCAGCTAACAATAAAGCGAAAGTACTCCGCGAGGAACTGGACAGAATGCTGGAAGAGCAAGAACGCCTGGTGAAGGAAAGAGACCAGGTAAACGTAGGCATCCACGACCTTGATAAGGAACAGGAAGCCTTGACAATACTATACAAAAGCAACTCGAAAGCCATCGAGGGAGCAGATAGAACCAAGTCGGAGGAGTTCGAGCACCGTAATCCGGAACTGTTGAAAGTCTCACTCAAGCAACTGGAAACCAAGCGGGCAGACTATCAGGCCGACCTCCGTTCGCAACTCGAGGAAAAGGAGAAACGTATCCATTCGCTAAAGTTGCGCGCCAACAATTTGGTCAATGCCTTCAGACGCCCCTCCAAGGAATTGACCGACAAGTATCATGACTGGACATCAGATGTCAGCAACCTGCCTGAACACATTGACTTTATCGAAGAATATCAAGTCTATTACAACCGCCTGGTAGAAGAAGACCTGGTCAGCTATCAGACAGCCTTCAATAACTATCTACAGGAAAACGTCTACACCAACATCAACCTCTACCGGTTGTTCTTTGACAAATGGGAATCAGATATTAGCAAAGCCATCGCACAGCTAAATGAATCACTCAAGGGAATCGTCTTCAATAAGGACCAAGGCACCTACATCCAACTTGCCGCCACCAAGAAGCCTGGTGCTGAAATTAAGGATTTCATCCGAATGCTACATGACGCCATCCCCAATCTGCACGAAGTCAATGCGTCCATAGACGGACGGCAACAGCACTTCACCACCTACATCGAGCCCTTCATGGAGAAACTGGAAGAAGAGAAGTGGCGTGACAAGGTCACCGATGTGCGCACGTGGTTTACTTACAGAGCTGAAGAGTTCTATAAGGATACCGATCAGCGGTGTAAGGCCTACGAAAGCATGGGTCAGCTTTCGGGAGGCGAAAAGGCTCAGCTCACCTACACCATCTTAGGTTCGGCCATTGCCTATCAATTCGGTTTTACTAAGTGCGGACTCGAAAGTTCCTTCCGCTTCATCGCTATCGATGAGGCCTTCAAGGCGCAGGATGAGGACAAGGCCCGCTACTTGCTCGACCTCTGCCGCCAGCTCCACCTTCAACTCCTAGTGGTAACGCCCAGCGACAACATACACATTGTAGAAGACTCCATCTCCTACGTCCATTATGTAGAACGAAAAGGCCACGCGTCCATACTCTACAATTTGCCCATCGTAGCCTATCAAGACCTCTGCAAACAAGTTGAAAGCCATGATACAACCCTCTGAAATCAAGATTAAAGCCGAACGGCTCTACCCGAAGTACCTTCAGCGTATAGCGGCCGATCAGCCTTTTGAACGAATCGTATTACCCTGTGACAAGAAGCCCAATAAGGACTTTGAGCTGTACCGAAAGGAGTACGATGCCCTACATCAGGCCTCGAAGGCGTCATGCGGATATGGCTATTCCGTTACGTGGCGCAATGTCGACCACAGGACCTTAGGTTCGCAAGCAGTCCCGCAGGAAATCGCTTTCGATACGGAGAGTGACTTCCTAAAATACCTGCGTAAAGAGAAAGAGGTGTCGGCCTTTCGCAAAGACCAACACCTCATCCTTGCAGCCTTCCCTTCCCTCTCGGAATGGCTGACACAATACCCGAAGAAGGTAGTGAAGTATGCCGGCCAGTGGCAAGACCTACTCAAGGTGCTTGTCTATTTCAACGAGAATCCGCAGCCTCATCTATATATCCGCGAACTCCCCATCGAGGTACATACCAAATTCATTGAACGCCACAAGGGCATTCTGCGTGAACTCCTCGACCTAATCATTGCGGACTATGTGGACACATCGGAAAGGGACTTCGAACCCCACTTTCACTTGAAATATGATGAGGCCCTCATCCGCATCCGCTTCCTGGACTCCCGCCTTACCCGTAGTTATGGTGCAGGCATCGAGGACATAAGCATGACTGTAAGCAAATTTTGTGCCTTGCGTTGGAAAGTCAGCAACGTATTCGTCGTCGAGAACAAGGTAAACTTCCTCACCTTTCCGCCCGTGCCCGATGCCCTTGTCATCTTTGGACATGGCTACGGTGTCTCCACCCTGAAGACTACCCCCTTTCTACAGCAGGCCCAGCTCTATTATTGGGGCGACCTCGACGCACAGGGTTTTGAAATTCTTTCGCAGTTCAGAGGTTACTTCCCACAAGCCCGTAGCTTCTTTATGGACCTTTCTACCTTCCGTCGTTTCTTCGAAAACGACACTGGCCAGGAGAGCTATGTTAAGGCTCAACTACTGCTTACTCCTGCCGAACAGGAAGTATACGACATCGTAAAAGAGAATAACTGGAGACTGGAGCAAGAGAAAATTCCCCATAGCTACGTTGAAGAACATCTTCCGACCCTCTTTAAAAAAACCGGGAAACTGAAAATTGATGAGTATTCCCTTTATTGACATTAGTCAACCCCACTTAAGAAAGGCTTTATAAATGAATACCAATGAACGGTGTAACCCTTCACAGGACTACACCGTTCTTGCTTTGATATAGATGAAACAGTGGGATGACCATTGAAGAAGTACGATTTTACTTCCTAGAAAAGGAGGTCAACAGACTTACCAATTGCATGGTACAAATAAGAGATTTTATTTCTGTACGATAAAAAATATGCGAGATTCTGTGCCTGAACAATATCTCGCCAAAATGGGCTTTTTAAGGAACAACTAACTAAGCATACTACTCCCAATTCCCATCGATGAAGACTTCTCACTGATGAGACATCCATTCATTGACCTCTAATGGGAAGTGGATGCTCGTTAAGCTACCTCCCTAAGCATTAGAGAAGTCGTCTACAACGCACATTTTATATATAAGAGCATCCTATCGTCTACAACTGAAGAGTTGAGGCAATTAATTTTAGATTCATACATGAGAAAAGGAAGGGTAGAAAAACTCTTCGACAGGTCAAGTGACCAATAATAGAACCAGCCTATAAATTCTCTATTCCCCCCGATACGTCTGCCAAAACTGACGCATCGGGGGATTTTTATGACAGAACAGGCAGATGAGTCGTAGAAAAAAACTGACAATGTGGCAGAAATAAAAATTTTTCTCTGCCAAACTCACTTTGGCACGCACCTTGCTAATAGTAGGGCGTCAACCGCTTAGAGCGGGCGACTCAAACAATTCATCTCGATAATAACAAACAAAAAAATAAATACAACTATGGGAAAGATTATTGGTATTGACTTAGGAACGACAAACTCTTGCGTTTCTGTATTCGAAGGTAACGAACCTACCGTAATTGCTAACAGCGAAGGTAAGCGCACGACTCCTTCTGTCGTAGCATTCGTAGAAGGTGGCGAACGTAAGGTGGGTGACCCCGCTAAGCGTCAGGCTGTGACTAACCCCCTCCGCACCATTTATTCTATCAAGCGTTTCATGGGTGAAACCTACGACGCAGTGCAGAAGGAAATCTCACGCATGCCTTACAAGGTGGTACGCGGTGACAACAACACGGCTCGCGTAGAAGTTGACGACCGTCAGTACACGCCGCAGGAAATCTCAGCAATGGTGCTTCAGAAGATGAAGAAGACGGCTGAGGATTACCTCGGACAGGAAGTAACGGAAGCTGTCATCACCGTTCCGGCTTACTTCTCTGACTCACAGCGTCAGGCTACGAAGGAAGCTGGTCAGATTGCCGGCCTCGAAGTAAAGCGTATCGTCAACGAACCGACGGCGGCTGCTTTGGCTTACGGTATCGACAAGGCTAACAAGGACATGAAGATTGCCGTATTCGACCTCGGTGGTGGTACGTTCGATATCTCTATCCTCGAATTCGGTGGCGGTGTATTCGAAGTTCTCTCAACCAACGGTGATACCCACCTCGGCGGTGACGACTTCGACCACGTAATCATCGACTGGTTAGTTCAGGAATTCAAGAACGACGAGGGTGCTGATCTTACGACTGACCCGATGGCTATGCAGCGCTTGAAGGAAGCTGCTGAAAAGGCTAAGATTGAACTTTCTAGCTCTACGACGACCGAAATCAACTTGCCCTACATCATGCCCGTTGGCGGTGTGCCCAAGCACTTGGTTAAGACGTTGACGCGTGCGAAGTTCGAAGCACTCGCTCACAACCTCATCGAGGCTTGCAAGGCTCCGTGTGAAGCTGCCCTCCAGGGTGCTGGTCTCTCTACGAGCGACATCGACGAAGTTATCCTCGTAGGTGGTTCTACGCGTATCCCCGCTGTTCAGGAACTCGTTGAGAAGTTCTTCGGCAAGGCTCCTTCTAAGGGTGTAAATCCCGACGAAGTAGTAGCCGTAGGTGCTGCTATTCAGGGTGCAATCCTTAATAAGGAAGAAGGTGTAGGCGACATCGTTCTCCTCGACGTAACTCCCCTTTCACTCGGTATCGAGACTCTCGGTGGCGTAATGACGAAGCTCATCGACGCGAACGCTACGATTCCTTGCAAGAAGAGCCAGGTATTCTCTACCGCTGAGGACAACCAGCCCGAAGTTACCATCCATGTGCTCCAGGGTGAACGTCAGTTTGCTCGCGACAACAAGAGCATCGGTCGCTTCAACCTCGCCGGCATCGCTCCCGCTCGTCGTGGTGTACCCCAGATTGAGGTAACCTTCGACATCGACGCCAACGGTATCTTGAAGGTTTCTGCCAAGGATAAGGCTACAGGCAAGGAACAGACCATCCGCATCGAGGCTTCCAGCGGTCTGTCTGAGGACGAAATCAACCGCATGAAGGCTGAAGCTCAGGCTAACGCTGAAGCTGACAAGAAGGAGCGCGAACGTGTAGACAAGATCAACGAGGCTGACTCTATGATCTTCCAGACGGAAAACCAGCTCAAGGAACTCGGCGACAAGCTTCCTGCTGACAAGAAGGGTGAAATCGAAGTTGCTCTCGGTAAGCTGAAGGATGCGCACAAGGCACAAGACCTCGCTGCCATCGATGCTGCCAAGACGGAACTCAACAACGCATGGCAGGCTGCCAGCGCACAAATGTACCAACAGACGGGTGCACAACCCGGTGCCGATGCCGGTTTCCAAGGCGGTCAGCAGGCTGGTGCTCAGCAGGGCGGAAACAACAAGGAAGATATCCAGGACGCTGACTTCGAGGAAGTAAAGTAAGTATAAACATCGATAACAATCGATAGTAAACAATAAAATAGGAATAGCGAGAAAACCATTGATTTTCTCGCTATTCCTATTTTTGTTTATAGATTTCTATGTGACAATTTTTATCGCATAATAAGGCTATTCAAGGCTTATTTGCACCCTATCCATATTATTCGTTATGGTGCCAAACAGGTTGGCGAGAATGAGGCTGTTAGCACTTACTATCTGAAGTTTCCACCCCTTCATATCAACTATTTGAGTAATAGTTTCCTTCGGTGGGTGGTCTAAAAATCAAATGTTTTCCGAACGATTTAACGCACGCCTAAAAAATATTTAGTCCAAATCGGGCATGGCATAATCGTCCGAATCGCACAGAAGATGTGCCCAAACCTGTGTGGAAAAGTCTGCCATTTGCCGTGCGGCTACAGTTGAAAGGCATGCCAACAGATCCACTCCTGCTTCACGCGACAAAACTTCCAACAGATGCCTGACTTCTTCCAAAGTCCTGCTCCACTGGGTGAGCACTTGCAGCCGGTCATGCTCGGAACGGAATAGTGCTCCCAGGGTTTCGTATTCTGAAAAGCGTTTGATCAAGGAGAGCATCTGATACATCATGAAACACAAGGTGGTGTCTGCAATCTGAGCGTTGTAGCTCCGACTCTGACATTTTCCCAGTCCAAGATAACCACGGCATAGCTCGCGGACTGCCTGTATGAGCGATTCGCATGTAAACCAACTGTCAGCAAGCACATACTTGAAGTTGATACCATGCCCCACGGCATGACAAAGCACGCGTCTGGCCATTTCGAGTTTGCTCTCATCACATTCCGCTTTGCGTGCATAGTCCGGATTTTTACGTTCCGCTTTTCCTTGAACTGCTCCTTCCGCTGTTTCAAGGTCAAGCCGTAGTCCTTCTTCTTTCCTTTTTCACGATGAAGGGAGAAGTCTATGGGATAGCAGCTTTTCCCGTCAGAGAGAGCCAGTGTCAGGCATTTCATTCCATAAATGAAGCTGTGGGTGACATGGTCGAACACCTTGCTGACTCCTTCGATTCGAATGCCGCTCTTCTGAAAGGTTGTATCATCAAGGATGGCACAAGTGTCATGCTCGTCGGTATTCACCTGATGCTCCCGAAGAATGGCATGGAAGCGAAGGATGATTTTGGTAAGAAGCATTCGCCAGTCGATGCGGGCGTTCAAAAGTGCGCGATACAGCGTATTCTTTGACACGGCGCAAAGTCCATGA
>JABLTM010037452.1_pt1 | contig 13536 bp, 8 predicted proteins | sample 7160121 | NCBI WGS metagenome assembly JABLTM01 (sample SAMN14651224, study PRJNA627086) | human gut metagenome | isolation source: feces | host: Homo sapiens
CCTTGTCAAAGTCAACAACATTGCCGTTCACTGCGTCAACATCAACATCGTATTCATAGCCGTTCGCATCGAACTCAATTTCGTAAATCACCCTGCCGTTGTCCGTATCGAGCTCAACCTTGAGGTTCTTTACCTGGCTTGCGGAAACGCCTGCACGGTTGAAAGCGATCTGCTTTGCGCGCTCCGTGCCGATATAGCTTTCGGAGGGAGCCTGAGTGGGTGCTGCCGTGGGTGCTGCCGTGGGGTTTTCGTGATGACCGCCGTGGTTGTGGTCATCGTCATAATCCCTGTCAAACTTCAGTATGCTGCCGTCCGCTGCGTTAACTTTGATTTCGTATTCATAGCCGTTTGCATCGAATTCAACTTCGTACAACGCAATGCCGTGTTCGGTTTCAAATTCAGCTTTCAGGTTCGTTACCTGATTGCGTGCAAGACCTGCGCGTTCAAGAGCGAATGCGATCGCCTCTTCACTTGTGATGTATTCGCTGCCGGGCGCGGGGGTTGCATGATGGTCATCATCGTGTTCAAAGTCATACTTCAGAATCTCACCGTTTTCAGCATCGATATGGTAGTCATATTCGATATAACCGCCGTTCGTGCTGTCGCTGCCGCTGAACTCAATATCGTAAACCATTCTGCCGTGCTCATAGTCCATTTCGCACTCATACCCTGTGATTTCGCTTTCGGCAACGCCCGCATGTTCGAATGCAATGCGCTTTGCCGCTTCTTCGCCGATATATGCGCCGCTTGCGGGAGTGCCGCTGCGGTCGATTCCGCCAAGGTTAAGTTTGCCGGAGTTCATGAGCAGGTTCAGGTCGTTGATGGAAAGGGAAACAAGGGATTCAAAGGTATACAGCGGGCTTGCGCTCGTGATCTGCTGAATCAGTTTCGCTTTGCCGAGGGTGATTCCGTATTCCGCCGCAAGCTTCTCAAGCTCTGCATCGTGGCTCACGGTCTGGCTCAGAACCGAACCGCCGCCGTTCTGATTCAAAATCGCCTCGATTTCAGCCGCAATTCGCTTTTGAAGGGCTTCGCCCTGTGCCGCATCGCTGCTGTCAACGCTGACAAGGATGGAGTTTGTGATTTCGCTCAGATAACCGCAGCGCAGCATCGAGCCGATAAGCGCGTTCACGGCAACATCCAGATCGCTGCCTTTAAAGTTCATGTCGCCGATAACTTTTTTTGCGTCATCGTTCATCGCTTTAACGTCAAGCACCTTTTCTTTTGCATTGACTGTGATCTCAATGCCGGGGTTCACGTCCAGTGCAACGGTTGAAACGACTTTGTTTGCCTTTTGATATGTGCCGAAGCCGATAACGCCTGCAAGCACGAACACTACCGCGGCCGCCGCCGCAATGATGCTTTTGAGATAGTTTTTCTTTTTCATGGGTGTGACTCTTCCTTTCAGTTTTTTGCAGTCGGAGAGTACGGACTCAAGCACATCGGGGGTTGCCGCCGAATATGCCTTTTTGACCATCGCCTTGATTTCCTGTTCGTTGTGTTTCATGGTTGTTTCTCTCCTTTGTTATTGAAGGTTTTCGCGGAGCTTCGCGATTGCCCTGCGATATTTTGAAAGAACGGTTGCAAGCGGCATTCCCGTAACGGAAGCAATCTCCCTGTGCTTGAACCCTGCCACGGCGTGAAGAACAACGATCCTGTTCTCCTCTTCGGAAAGCCTGCCGAGGCATTCCCGCAAAACGAGCCTGTCCTCATTTGAAAGCCCGGCATTGTCCGCCAGCATCTCGCTCCAGTCCTCATCGGGAAGCTGTTCCTGTCGATTGTGCTGCCGCAGCCTTGCAAAGCAGAGGTTCTTAGCAATGGTGATTATCCATGCCATGGGTTTGCCGTGCGGCCTGTAACCTGCCGCAGCGGTGAAGATGTTCACAAAGCAGTCGTGCAGAACATCCTCCGCATCCTGAACGTTCCTCAAAACGGAAAGAGAATAGCTGTATACCGCCGCTTTAGCCGTGTTATAGAGTCGTTCCAACGCTTCCGTGCTGCCTGCTGCAACAGCGGCAAGGTCAAGTTCCATAAGCTCCGCTTCATCGTCGGAAAGTGCCTGTTCCGGATTAATTGCACTTAATATCAGCATTTTGTTTCTCCTTTCCTTCCTTTCGCCATGTTAATGCACGGCGACCGCAAAATATTGCACCCAAATTCAATATATTTTAAAAAACTGTTTCTGATTACGTAAATAAATTTCAAAAGCAGAATCTTTTGCTTTAAAAACCCCCTTTGCACGACACTGCCGCCATGCAAAAGGGATTGCAGATTCTCTGTATGAAACTTTACAGGCTGTTCCGATCCCTTTTGCGGATTTTATTCAAAAACCGCTGCCGAGCCGTCAGGAAGCCTTGCCGCCGATTGCCGCCTGCTCAACGCAGAGGGTGAAATTCTCGCCGTCTTCGGACATATAGACGTCATAAAGCCCGTCCTTGCTGCCGGCTTTTTTATAATAAGCGGCAACATCGCCGTAAACTTCAAAATAATAAACGTTTTCGTCAAGAATCTTGCTCTCGGTGCCCTTAATGCTGCAAAGAGTGCCGCCGTCGTCATAAAGCCCGATGCAAAGCAGAGTGCCGTTGTTCATCATTGCGGAATGAGAAATGTTCATCAGAATGATGTCCGAAAGCTTCGCCGCGCCGTCCTTTTTAAGGCGAACATTGCCGTAAATATCGGTCAGATAAACGTTCTTGAAACCTTCATCCGCACCGAAAGCATAAACATTGCTTTCAACAAGCTCCGGTTTTTTGGGGTTGAACGCGGAAACGGTGTAAAGACTGCTGTCAACAACGCAGTAAACGCTTGTTCCGTCCGGCTGAACGGTGAATTGGGTTGCCCCGCCGACAAGCTTCACAGCCTTTTTGGAGGAATTTACAAAATACAAATCATATTCAACGAATTGGTTGCCGTCCGAATCCTTGGCATTGTATTCGGTGTAGAACATGCTGTTGAACAGGCTGCCGGCATTTTTGAGCAGAACGGTGCATTCGCTGCCGCCCATCGTTGAATACTGCGCACCCGCAAGCGAAAGCGCGGAAGCATCAACAAGCTGCTTTGCCTCGCTGCCCTTTGCGCTGTAATGCGTTTTGGATTTAACGTCAAAAGTTATTTCGGTTGCATCGCGATTTACTTCAAAATAATGCGATGCATTGGTGCTGATAACGGAATCCTTGCCGTTCTGAACAAAATGCAGTCTCCCGGTCAGCTCGCCGTCAACATATTCAAGGCAATACATGCGCTCCGCTCCGTTTGAAATCGCAACCGCATATGTATCCTCGCTGTTCTTTTCGGCCTTTCCTTCGGAACAGATATAGGTCGCCGTCCTTCCGCCCTTTTGACCGACGGTCACGGCGGCTGTTTTTGCATCCTCGGAAAGCGCAAGGCTCAGCACGGTTTCAGCTTCAATGCCTTCGAACTCGGTCGTTTCGCCCGTGTCGCTGCTGTACAAAAATGCCTTCGTTGCCGTTGCGAAAAGGATGCTTTTCCCGTCCATGGAAAGCACCGCACGCGTTACGGCGGCAGGGTAAACGAGAATAATTCCGTTTGCATCAACGCGATACAGAGCCGTTGCAGCGATCACGGCTGCGGACGTGCCGTCAACCGAAAGGAAGGTGCTGATGCCGCTTCCGATGCGATCTTCAAGTTTTTTGCCGTCGACAAAGAAGTATGAAGTGCTGTCTTTCTCGCTGTAATAATGCAGGATTTTGTGCTGCAAAGCAGGGGAATCATTTTTTCCCGAACGAGTGCAGCCCGAAAGCATAGCGACCATGCTCAGCAGCATCGCCGCACAAAGCAGCATTGAAAGCAGCGCATTGAACCTTTTTTGTGTCATCATTTTGTTCCTTTCCATCCCCGCGCCGACGGACGAACGTTCATTCCCCCTGTTCCGCTGCGCGAGGCACATGAATTCACGTTATTATACCGCAAAATATCGCATCTGTCAAAGACAACGCGGGCAATGCCGGTTCATTTGCCGTTAACAGTTTTGCCTTAATAAAATATAGTTTGTTATTTCGGTTCTAAAGGTGCAAAAACCGTTTTTTTTTTTTTTGATTTGATGTATAATTCACTTGGCTCGAGAGTTCGAACCGAATATTTCTCCATTGACCGAAATTCAGAAAGGACGAACAACAATGACGCAACACAACCACTCAACCGTTCGCCGCTCGGCGAAAGTGCTTGCAGCAATTGCTGCATTTTCAATTGCAATCGTGACCGTTTTTTCCTTTGCAGCGTGCCAGAAGCAGCCCGCATCGGCTGACGGAACACCCGCACCGCAGTCCCCCGCCGCAGAAGCTTCCCCCGCCGCCGTCCCGACAGCTCCGCCCGCAACGGCGGTTCCCGTTTTCAGCGGGTACACAAATGCCTGTCAGCCTGTGAAAGTCACTTTCCCCACCGCAGGCTCCGCCTCCGCTTTCTCTGTCAACTTTGTGCTGCCCGAGGGCTGGACGGTCAAAGCCGAAACCGACGGCGCTTCCGCTTCCCTTTCGGACTTTTGCGCCGGAATGGATATGCGCAAGCTTATTCTTGACGAAAACGGCAATTGTGTCGGCGCCGTATGTGCCGCCGAATATGACAAGCAGGCCTATGAGACCGACGGCGTTGCAGGCGTCTATGCCGCAGCCACGCTCATGAACCATGTTCGCCTTTTCACCGAATCCAATTATCACGCCGTCAGCGAAGCTTCCGCTGATTTCGAAAGCGGCTGGACCTCCGCCTATCATGAATGCACTCCCAACGACTGGACGGTCGGAAAGGGCTTCCATGCGTTCGAAAACCCCGCCGCAGCCGCATTCACGAAGGACAACCCCGTGTTCGTTATCATTGAGCTTTCCAACAGCGTTGACAACGCCGCAGGGCTTGCCGCTTATATTGCGGAAAATATCAGGTTTGAGTAAAAACTTTGAGGGATTTACGCATGAAGAGGATATTGAGTTTGATTATCATCTTTTCAACGCTCAAAGAGTCGCTGGTTTCATGCTCCCTATGAACATTGACCGAATCATAACTAAATCAGAGTTAACAAAAATTTTGTATAACAAGCTTATTTAGAATATCGGGTTCACAAAAGCCGCCGACCGACAGTTTCGGAAGGCGGCTTCTTGTTATCGATACATTATTCCGTCAGCACATTATCATAAAGTATCGGGCACTGCGGAGCATTGTTTCGGAGGGCTAAACCCGCAAGTCCGTTTTTGCGGGCTGTGCTGCGCCTGCGGAATCCGCATTCAGTTTTTTCAGGGCTTTTCGGAATTCGATTGAAAACAGTATCGCCGTGCATGTTACCGCAATTGCATCGGCAGCCGGTTCGGCGGTGTAAACCGCATTTGTTTTATCCGCAAGCAGCTGCGGCATGATATAAATCAGCGGTATGAGCAGCACAAATTTTCTGAGAACCGCAACGATTATTGAGCAGCCCGCGTTGCCGATGGAAACAAAAGTCATCTGGCAGGCGATTTGAATTCCGAAAAGGAAGAGCGCACCGCAGTATATTCGCAAAGCATCACCGGTGAAATTTACAAGCTCCGGATTCGGGCTGAATATTCCGGCAAAGGTTTTCGGAACCAGCATCACGAAAGCCCAAAGCGCGACGGAATAGCAGAGGCTTACGGTGAGAAGACGGAAAAAAGTCTTTTTAACACGGTCGGCATTTTTTGCCCCGAAATTATAACTCAAAATCGGCTGTGCGCCCTGCAGCGGCAGCATTGCAAACTGCATCACGCTTGTGAGGATCGTCATTGCGCCCACGGCAATGTCCCCGCCGTATTTCAGCAGCGATGAATTGAAGCATACCGAAATCACGCTTTCACTTGCCTGCATGATGAACGTTGCAAGCCCGAGTGCGATGCACGGAAGTATAATGCGCGGAGCAAAGCGTATGTTTTCACGCTTCAGCTTCAAAACCGTTTTTCCCCCTCGCAGGAACAAAATGACCCATATGCAGGATATCCCCTGCGAAATGACTGTTGCAAGCGCCGCACCGCGAACGCCCATTTTGAAACCGAAAATAAAAATCGGATCGAGCACGATATTTGCAGCGGCGCCGATAAGCACCGTCAGCATCCCGTATTTTGCAAAGCCCTGCGCCGTGATAAAGGCATTCAGGCCGAGCGTCAGCTGCACAAAGAGCGTTCCTATCGCATATATGCTCATATAATCCGCCGCATAATCAATCGTGTTTTCGCTTGCACCGAATGCAAGCAGCAGATCCCTGCCGAACACAAGCAGAACCACCGTCAGCACGGCGGAAATCACAACCTGCATCAAAACACAGCCGCCGAGAATTTTTTCGGCGGAGTCATAATCACCCTTGCCCATGCTTATTGAAGCGCGCGGCGCACCGCCGGAGGCCACAAATGCGGCAAACGCGGAAACGATAAGTATGAGCGGCATACACACGCCCACGCCCGTCAGCGCGGCACTGCCGTCACCCGGCATATGACCGATATAGATTCTGTCAACAATGTTGTAAAGCATGTTCACAAGCTGCGCAATGACCGTCGGCACAGCCAGCTTAAACAGCAGCCTGCCGATAGGTTCCGTGCCGAGAAAAGTCTTTTCCTCCCCCGCCGCCGTGTTCGCATTGACTGCCGTGTTTTCTTTGCCGGATGAATCGGTTTCGATTGAATTCCGAGCCGCCTTAATCTTCATAACCGTTTTTATGACCGCTGCTCCCGCCGCAGCGAAAGCTTCCTTCCTTTTCGTTTATATCCGTTTACCCGTTTTGCGGATGCGATGTTTTTGCGGGCAGACACGCTTCCGCCGCACCGCACGATTGATTATATCCCTCATTCCCCTTCCGTACAATGCATAAAACCCGCCGTTTGTCCGAAGTACGAATTTATCCGCAAAACCCGCCTTTTCGATTGAATCCGGACATTGATTCAATTTCGTTTAAGTACTGCCGCTTTATGCCGAAATTCAAACGGTCTCCGGCTGTTTCGAAAAGGAGTGCGGCACAACAAAAAGGCGGACGGTTCCGCCTCCGTCCGCTTTTTGTATGCATGAAGAAATTAACGATTGAATATGGTTTTGCCGTATTGCGGCAATACTGTCGCTCCGTTATCAGCCTGTTATGCGATACTTGCGGGTGTACATGTCAAACTCGTCCTCAAATGCGGGATTATCCTTCTTCATTTCGGACAGAGATTCATGCATGTTCATATTGTGTTTGCCCGCATCAATAACGCAGAGAGCAATGTTGGAACAGTGATCCGATGCACGCTCAAGATTCGTCAGTATGTCAGACCAAATGAATCCCGCTTCAACCGTGCATTCGCCGTTCTTGAGCCGTGCAATGTGCCTGTCGCGCAGCTGAACCTTCAAATCATCAATAACCTGCTCCAAAGGTTCGATTTCCAACGCTTTTTCGGGATCATTGTCCTTAAATGCGGCACATGCAGCCGTCAAAATTTCGGAAACGGCACTGCAAAGCACGCCGAGCTCCGCCTTTGCCTGCCCGGTGAACTCGATTTTTTTGCTGCGGAGTTCCTCCGCCGATTCAAGAATATTGACGCTGTGATCCGAAATTCGTTCAAAATCGCCTATCGCTTTGAGCAGCTTGGAAACCTCCGCACTGTCGTCCTCCGTCAACTGATTCCTGCTGAGTTTGGTGAGATACGTCCCGATGATGTCCTCCAGATGATCGCTGTTATCCTCGGCTTTACGTATTTTTCCCGCCGAATCCGCATCATAATTCGTGAGCATATCCATGCTCAGTTTGAAAGCCTCCGCCGTTTCCTCCGCCATGGTTTCAACCACGCGCTCGCATTGTTCCAGCGCGATTGCGGGTGTTGCAAGCAGGCGGTCGTCCAGTTCGGAGATCGTGTCCTTCTTGTTTCCGTCCGGAACAAGCCGAACCGCAATTTTTTCAAGCAGGGGCGCAGCCGGAAACAGCAGCGCGGTGCAAAGGATATTGAAAAGCGAATGCGCGACAGCAATGCCGAAATAACTTGCCGCCGTATCAAACAACAGTGGTTTGAAAACATAGGAAACGATCGTGAACACCGTCAGCCAAACCGCCGTGCCGATAACGTTGAACGAAAGATGCACGATTGCGGCACGCTTTGCGTTCTTGTTGGCTCCGAAAGAGGATATGATCGCCGTTATGCAGGTTCCGATGTTTTGTCCCATGATGATCGGAATCGCCGCGCCGTAAGATACCTGTCCCGTGACGGTCAACGCCTGCAAAATGCCGACGGAGGCCGATGAGCTTTGGATTATCGCCGTCAGCACCGCACCCGCAAGCATTCCGAAAAGCGGATTTTTGAACATTATGAACATGTTGCGGAAGGCGGGAACATCCGCAAGCCCGGCAACAGCACCGGACATTGTATCCATTCCGAACATCAGCGTTGCAAAACCGAGCAGAATTGTGCCGGTGTCCTTCTTTTTGTCCGTTTTTCCCGTCATCAAAAGAATCATTCCTGCCAATGCAAGCACGGGTGTGAACGATGTGGGTTTCAAAAGCTGAACGAAGACATTGCTGCTTGAAATTCCGCCGAGGCTCAGAATCCACGCCGTTACCGTTGTGCCGATGTTCGCCCCCATGATAACGCCGATGGACTGTTTAAGCGTCATGAGTCCCGAGTTAACAAACCCAACGACCATAACCGTTGTTGCTGATGAGCTTTGAATCACCGCCGTCACTCCGAGACCCGTCAGGAAGCCCTTCATGCGGTTGTTTGTCAGCTTGCCGAGCAAAAGCTTCAGCCCTCCGCCCGCTCTGCGCTCCAGTCCGTCACCCATTACGTTCATGCCGAACAAAAACAGGCACAGACCGCCGATAAGCGTTAAAATATCAAAAATATCCATTAACTTTCCTCCCGGTTTTTCCGATGCACCGTTTCGGCCGCATACGCATTGATTTCGTATGTTTTTATTCTGTGCCTGTCGATTTGACGGCGCAGCAAAGCCTCTCGGTTGCTTTTTTTTTAATTTTATCATGTACACGGATAAGATACGGCTAAGAAATTGCCGCATCGCCGTTTACTTTTCGTATACAGGTAAATATATATCGTGTTTTCCTTGACATATCAGCAAAAATCTGTCACAATAAGCATGAACGGAAGCAATGGATTTTGTTTCGTTCAAAAAAATTTTACCTATTCAGGAGGTTTCACCCGTGCTGTTTAAAACAATTGAGCAGGCAAAGGAATTCATCCTTGACAACAAAATTGAAATGGTCGATTTCAAAATGACCGATATCGATGGTCGTTGGCGTCATATCACCATCCCCGCCGCCCGTTTTAATGAAAACACGATGAAATACGGCATCGGCTTTGATGGTTCCAACTACGGCTACGCACCCGTTGAAAACAGCGATATGGTCTTCATTCCCGACCTTTCCACCGCTGCTGTCGATCCCTTTGCGGAGGTTCCGACCCTCACCATGAGCGGCGATGCAATGATTATCGACCGTCCCGAGAACCGCCCGTTCGATCAGTATCCCCGCAACGTTATCAAGCGCGCTGTTGAATACATGCGTGAATCCGGCATTGCCGACGAAATGATCATCGGACCGGAATTCGAATTCCATGTGTTTGACAATGTTCAGTTCGAGACTCGTCCCGAATGCGTTCGCTGTGAAATTGACACCGAAGAAGCCGATTGGAACACCGGCAGCAGTGAAGACGGTTTCCAGATTCCGCACAAGGGCGGCTATCACATCGGTGCTCCGCAGGACCGGTATTACAATCTCCGCAGCGAAATGTGCATGCTTATGGAAGATTGGGGCGTTAAAGTCAAGTATCATCACCACGAAGTCGGCGGCCCCGGCCAGCTTGAAATCGAGGTTGAGCTTGATGATGTTGTCAAAATGGCCGACAACACCATGGTAACAAAATACATCATCCGCAACGCTGCCGTTGAAGAAGGCTGCACCGCAACCTTCATGCCCAAGCCCATCTATGCGGAAGCCGGCAACGGTATGCACGTTCACATGCTGCTCACCAAGGACGGCAAGCCCCTTTTCTATGATGAAAACGGCTATGCTCAGCTCTCCAAGCTTGCACACAACTTCATGGGCGGTCTGCTTAAACATGCAAAGAGCCTTTGCGCAATCACAAACCCGTCCACCAACAGTTTCAAACGCCTTGTTCCCGGCTTTGAAGCTCCCGTTACCATCGGCTATGCAACAGCGAACCGCTCTGCGGTAATTCGCATCCCCGCTTACGCAAAATCGCCCATGGCTAAGCGTTTCGAGCTGCGCAACCCCGACGGAACCTGCAACCCCTACTATGCTTATGCGGCAATCCTTATGGCAGGTCTCGACGGCATTATCAACGAAATCGATCCTTCCGTCTGCGGCTGGGGTCCCTATGATTTCAACCTGTTTGACCTTCCCGAAGAGGAAAAAGCAAAGATCGACAGCCTTCCCAAGAGCCTTGACGAGGCACTTGATGCCCTTGAAGCAGACCATGACTATCTGACCCGCGGCGGTGTATTCCCCGAGAGGCTCCTCAATATCTGGATCGATCGCAAGCGCAAAGAGGCTGCACGCATCAATCAGATTCCGCATCCCGCCGAATTTGAAAGGTATTATGATCTTTAATCCTTTATCGGATGATTATTAAATAAGAATGCTTAAGCATTCTTCGGAATTCTGAGCTTTCTTTGAGCAAAGAAAACCGCCGCAGGCAAAATTCCTGCGGCGGTTATTTGTTTCGGAAGCATTTACGGCAGATTCGGTTCCGTCACGTTCGTTTCAAATGTCATTCGTCTCTTTCGGCGTCATACGGGCGCAGAATCAGCACCCTGTCCTCACCGAGGCTCATCTTTGTAATTGTTGCTTCACAATCGTTAAGGTTGTGAATGCGGCAATCCTTTGCCGCATCAATGAAGGGTGCCAGCGGGCAAAGCTCAAGTTTAAGCTTCGGGGTTTTATAGTGCATGGGTATAACGACTTTGGGCTTCAGAATATTTGCAAGTTCACGCGCCTCAAGGTCATCTATTGTGTAAATCGCACCGATCGGAACCAGCATGATGTCAATATGGCCGACTTTTGCAATTGTTTCTTCGTCGGGAATCATGCCGAGATCGCCGCAATGAAGTATGCGCATATCATCAATGTCGTAAATAAACATGGTGTTTTTGCCGCGAAGCGCACCGCCGCTGCGATCATGTAAAGTTTCAACACCCTTGATATGAATGCCCTTGACATTGTATTCGCCCGGGCTGCGGATAATCTCGGTATTGCCGCGCAAAATGCTGATGTTGTTGTGATCGTTGTGTTCGTGGCTTATTGTCACGATATCTGCATGCATGGGCGGTATTTCATAACCGTAGGACGGATCGCACGGATCGGTCAGAACGGTGCTGCCGTTGCTGTCCGTCAAAAGAAAGCAGGAATGTCCATACCATTTAATTTTCATAAGTCAGTCAATTCTCCTTCAAACTATTGCACTAAAGTCATTTTTGCACTGCTCAGCAGTATCGCCGCAGCAGAAGCCTGCACTCCGCCGAATTTCCCCCCATCCGAATTTCCGAAAGCAGCAAGCACGGCACGTTCCGCCGAACGAATAGCGCGTTCATAAAGCCTTTTTGTTTCAAACCCGCCCGCAAGCGCAAAGGAGCGAAACAATGCTGTTCTGACGCTGTCCGTCATGATGCAGCGGCAGCCGGAGCAATAATAAGTCAAAAGCCGTGCGCAGGCATATTCCGTGCTGCACGGAAAAACAATTTTTTGCGGCATTTCCGGCATTGGAAGCAGCTCCGTGCATCGAACGCAAAAGCTGTTTAGGAACTCAATCGTCGGGTCAAAGCACAGATATCCGTTTTTTGCGGAAACTTGTTCAAAAATATTTATGCCTCGATATTTCCGCATATTCGAATACGGCAAGCCGCATTCTGTTTTTTCGCATTCATTCAGCAGGCTTTCCGGCGAAATTCCGAATCGCGGCAACAGCGGGACGGCAGCAGCACACACGGATGAATTCATTGAAATATCCTGTCTTTGAATCATTATTCCGGTATGCTGAAGCAAAAAGCCGATTATGCTTTCGGCAATGATCGAATGCATATCCAATTCATCCGCCCGAATGCCGTACATATCCTTCATTTCACCTCATGAATGACTTTTGCATAAATCTATATCCTATTTTAACTTATTGAGACGAAAATTTCAACCCCAATCTTATAGAAAATGCACTTTCTTGATATTTTTTCATATAGGATATGGTCTCTGATTCTTTTGCGTTCGCATTTTCATACGACACAAGCCCCGCAGGGATTTGCATCCTGCGGGGCTTGCAGCCCCGACCGAATCGGAAATCCGATTCGGTCGGGCTTATGCTGTTGTTCATGCACAGTATCGGTTTCAGTCACTCGTTACGCTGATTTTCATCACTCGCAGCGTTGACTTCCGCCGTGTACCGAGCAGGATTCAGGCTCAGTCTTCTTCCTTCTTGCGGAAGATAACAACGCCTGCGCTCGCAACGATCGCTGCAATACCAACGCCGATGAGGCTCATTGCGCCGGTTATAGGCGGATTGGGAGCATCGGTGGGAACTGCGGTGGGTTCATCGGTGACGCCGGGCTCATCGGTGACGATGGGCTCGCTGCCGACTACGATTGAACCGTTCTCTGCGAAGAACGCGATGGGCGTGTTCTCGCCGCCTACGGGCATGTTGAAGAATTCCTTAACGAGGATCTCGATGGGCATTTCCGTGCCGTCCTCAAGGCCTTCCGCAACGGTGAAGTTCATCGTGAAGATCTTGCCGCTGCCGCTTACGGGGTTGTTGGGAAGCATGGAGCCGAGGCGTACGCTGCCGGGGATGCTCTGGAAGTCGAGGATGTTCATGCCGCCAAGATCCTTGATGGCCTTCATAATCTCGCCTTCGTCAACGCTGTTGAGCGTGAGCTTCTCTGCGTCGTACTGTACCCAGATGTTCATGCCGTTTGCCTCATATTCGCCGTCGATGGTGAGATCGACGCTGACCTGGCTGCCTGCTGCAACATAGTGCGTGCCGCCGACGCTGAAGATAACGTCGCCGGGTGCGGGAGTTACGGGCTCGGGAGTATCCGTGGGGATCTCGGGAGTGGGAGTTTCGTCACCGGGCTCGGGAGTATCCGTGGGAGGCTCGGGAGTGGGGCTGTTGGTGATAACAGGGGTGGGAGAATCCGTAATAGCGGGAGTTTCGCCGCCGCCGGGGATGATTTCAACATCGGTTGCATCATTCTGGCCGAGGAGATATACGGTGAAGTTGTAGGTGTAACCTGCTTCGAAGGTGTAATCGTCTGCACGGCCGCCGATGTTGCCCTGAGCGGAAGCGATCCAGATACGGTCACCGGGAGTCGGGTTCGCAATGCACCAGTCATAGGTACCTGCGGGTACTTCGATGGTGACGGTGTTGTTGATAACGATGTTGCTCGTGGTGGTGCTGCCGTCTGCATTTACGGGAATCTTATACTCGAATGCATCGTACAGACCTGCGGGTGCGTTGCCGCTCTGGGTGAGAGGACCTTCTGCGGGGATCTCATTGCCGAATGCGGTTGCATCTGCATCGAGGAGCATCTGATAACCGGAACCGTCGC
>JABLTM010116637.1_pt1 | contig 13524 bp, 9 predicted proteins | sample 7160121 | NCBI WGS metagenome assembly JABLTM01 (sample SAMN14651224, study PRJNA627086) | human gut metagenome | isolation source: feces | host: Homo sapiens
AGTTTATCCAGCGCCTGTCCGGCGGATTCCCAGCGGAAGCCGGTTTTTGCGGCCTTTTTCTGAATTTTCTCCGCCCGCCACGTCGCCGGGAGCGATCTGGCGACACCCTGCATGGCCTCGCCGGTCGTTTTCTGTCCCTTTTCCTGCTTTTTCAGTTCGTCCCAGCTGGCCCTCTCGCCGCCGAACAGGAATGGGTGACGGAAGATGAGTTTTCTGCATTCCGCGTCGGCAATGTCGTCGATGGTCATGCGGCCGCGGTCAGCCTCGATATCCGCGTGGAACAGCACCTGAAGCAGCACGTCGCCCAGTTCCTCGCGGAGCATGGCTTCGTCGTCACAGTCAAGCGCTTCGCAGGCCTCATAGGCTTCCTCAAGGAAATTCCGGCGGATAGCCAGGTGCGTCTGCGCCGCGTCCCACGGGCAGCCGCCCGGCGCGCGCAGCGCATGCACCAGCCGGATCAGGTCGTCCAGCACATAGCGCGGTTTGCTAGTAAAATTTATCATACTTTCGTCTCTTTCGCAAGTAGGAAGTTCATGTTTTTTGTTTGATATGCAGGATTTTTGCAATTTTTTCGCCCTTTGGCAGCAGCATGCAGTCCTCATAAGTGATGCACCGCAGAATGATGACGAAAATCACATATACAAGAACCGCCGCAATCAGCGCACCAAGGCAGACGACCGTATTCGAGTCTGTCAGATTCCGCAGCAGCGCGGCGGCAAAGAATGTCGCCGCGCCCATGATGCCTGCGGCTGCCGCCGGACGGATCACATTGCGGAAAATGGCCGGGCGCGTCGTGACAGACCGGCGCATGGCAATGAGATCGAGCACCGTGATGGTCACATAGCAGACGATGGTGCCGATGGCCGCGCCGATGATGTTGAGAGACGGGATCGCCACGAGGACATAGTTGACGATGACCTTCACAACGCCGCCGATGAGCATGTTGATAACCGGCGTCGTCACGTCGCCGTGCGCCTGCATGATGGCGTTGAACAGCAGAACCGTACTGTTGAAGATCACAGCAATGCCGAGATAGGCCAGAATCGGCGTCGCGGTCGCAACACTCTCGGGGCCATAGTTGCCCGCAAGCAGACGAATGATTGGCTCCGACAGCACAGCCAGCCCCACCGCGCACGGCATGGCGATCAGGCTCATGGTACGCACAGCGGACTCCTCCGTATGCCGCGCACCCGCAACGTTGTTTTTGGTCAGTGCAGCAGTCACGGTCGGGATGATCGAGATCGTGATGGGCGTAATGAGTGAGCTCGGCAGATTGAAGATCGTCTGGCAGAAGTTATAGATGCCCTTGGCCGTATCCGCCGCGTCGGACGACCACGCAAGCGCGCCGGTCAGCCGCCGCATATAGATCATCGTGTCGAACAGATTGATGATCTGCAGTCCTGCCGAGCCCAGCGTAATGGGGATGGCAATGACGAGCAGTTCCTTCATGGTCTGGCGGGTGGACTTGGCCTCTCCCCCGCCCTGCCGCAGGATCTGGTTGGACTTGCCGAACTGGATGCGCAGATACACGACCGCCACGATGCAGCCTGCCGTCACGCCGAAGATGCCGCCCGCAGCCGCATAGATGAGACTGCCGGTCTTCTTGAGCATCAGATACGCGCCGCCAAGGCCGAAGACCACGCGGATCATGGCCTCGTAGACCTGGCTGACGGACGTGGGGGTCATGTTGCTCTGTCCCTGGAAGAAGCCCCGGTGGGCCGAGACAATGCAGATGAGCAGCACGCACGGCGACAGCGCCGCAATGGCCGCCCACGAATTTTCATTCGTCGTGACCATGACAGACAGCGGCTTGCAGAATACGAGCATCACAAGCGTACCGATCACACCAATGGTCAGAAAGACCTTCATGGAGACGGAGTAGATCTTGCGGATCTGCGCGTAATTCTCCAGCGCCTGCGCCTGTGAGATCATCCGGCTGACAGCGACAGGCAGGCCCGTCGTGGAAATCATCAGCAGAACGTTATACACGTCATAGGCCGTGTTAAAATAGCCGAAGCCCCGCTCCTGCAGGATATTCTGCAGGGGAACCTTATAAATGAAGCCGAGAAGCTTGACAATGATGGTCGCGGCGGTTAAGACCGCTACGCCCTGTAAAAAGCTTTGCTTTTTAGGTGCTTTTTCGCCGCTCATGCCTGCGCCTCCGGTTCATCAGAAAACACTCTGGGGATTGCGTAGTCGTGCAGCTCCTTCAGCGCACCCGCCACATCCAGCGTAGGATATTTGCCATCCGCGTATAGAATCCTGCCGCGCACCATCGTCAGCGCAACGTCGTGGCCGGAGGCCGCGTAAACCAGATGAGAAAGCACGTTGTGGCACGGAATCAGATGCGGCTGGTTGAAATCCAGCAGAATGAGGTCGGCGTCCATGCCGAGTTCAATGATGCCGCACTCAGCGCTTCTGCCCTGCGCTCTTGCGCCGCAGACTGTCGCCATCATCAGCGCAGCCTCCGCCGGAAGCGCCTTCGGGTCGCCGGTCTTGCCCTTGGCCATGAGCGCAGCGGCCTTGATCTCTTCAAACAAATCGAGATTGTTGTTGGATGCAACGGAGTCGGTGCCGAGGCAGACATTCATCCCAGCCTTCACCATGCCGAGCACGTCCGCACAGCCGGAGGCCAGCTTCAGATTGCTGACCGGGCAGTGTGCCGCGGATACATGGCGCTTGGCCAGCAGCTGCATATCCTCCTGCGTCACATGGACGCAGTGCGCCGCGACCACGGGCACGTCGAACACATGATGGCAGTCGAGCACCTGCGCGGGCGTGAGGCCGTACTTCTCCACGCACGCGTCGTGTTCTTTTTTTGTCTCGGACAGGTGCACCTGTAACTGCAGGCCGTTGTTGACGGCGTACTCCGCCAGCGCGTCCCAGAGCTGATACGTCGAGGTATACTCAGCGTGGATGGACGCTTCGATCTTAATGCGGCCATTGTCATAGTTGTGCCATTTGTCCTTGAGCGCGACCAGTTCCTGGCAGGCCGGGAAGGTGTCAAAGCAGAAATCATCGCCCAGGAACATGGACGTGCCGCGGGAAATATTGGCTTTGATTCCGGACTCTGCCACAGTCTGGCAAATCTCGTCGCAGAAGTAATACATATCCGACACGCTCGTCGTGCCGAAGCGCAGCGCCTCGGCAAGCGCAAGCGTCGTGGCCGCCTTGACGGCGCGGCCGTCGAGCCTGTCCTCGCGCGGGAAAATATAGTGCTGCAGCCAGTCCTGCAAATTCAGATCATCGGCATAGCCGCGCAGCAGGTACATCGGCAGGTGTGTATGGCAGTTGATGAGGCCCGGCATTAAGACCATACCGGTCGCGTCGATAATCTTCTTCGGCTTTTCCTCCGGCGGCTTTTTCGCCATATAGGCAATCTTGCCGTCGGTAACGCCGACGAACGCGTCCTGCCAGAGCGTCATCTGCTCGTTCATCGTAACGACGTTGACGTGAGAAAACAAGGTGTCCATGGAAGCCCTCCTTATGGGTTCTGTTCACGAATCTCGCGCAGAATTGAGAAAATCTCGTCCTTCTGCTGCAGGATTGTGTCGATGCGGGAGATATAGTCCTGCGGGATCTTCGGATTGTGGTAGCGGGCAAGCTTTTCCTCCGGGAGATTGATCTTGTTCATCCCGCCGCCGCCGAGAGAGAGGATGGTATGCAGTTCCTCCATCATATATATGTTGTAAAGCCCGGTATAGCCCGGCCTGCACCAGCCAGTATTTTCAAAGCTGCCGGACATATATTTCTGCCGGTAAAGATAATACGGTTCATAGCCGTTCTGCCGCAGCGCATCCTCCGCGCCCGCGAGCATGGCGGCGACCGCCTCCTGCGACGGAAGTTCCATGCGGGAGCCGAACAGCGCCGCGCCCTTTTTGAGCGCCAGCGTATGCACTGTAATATTGCTGGGATTTAAATCCAGCACCTGCCGGATAGAATCGGCAAAGCCCGCCGCATCATCCGCAGGCAGTCCCGCAATCAGGTCCATATTGATATCGTCGAACCCGGCCTTAACGGCCTGTTCATACGCCTCGACGGTCTGCCGCGCCGTGTGCCTGCGGCCCACAGCCTCCAGCACCTTGTCGGACATGGTCTGCGGGTTGATGGAAATGCGCGTCGCGCCGCCGTCTTTGATGACGCGAAGCTTTTGGGGATCCAGCGTGTCCGGTCTTCCGCCTTCGACGGTAAATTCCAGACAGCGGGACAGGTCAAAATTCCGGTTGACCGCCTCCAGCAGCCGCGCCATTTGCGCGCTCGAAAGCGTTGTTGGCGTGCCGCCGCCCATGTAGAGCGTGCGGATGTGGAAGCCCGAGTCCTTTAACAGCGCGCCGGTATGCGCGATCTCGCGCAGGAGCGCATCCAGATACGCAGGCAAAAACTCCCCGAAGCGCTCGATGGACTGGCTCACAAACGAGCAGTACGCGCAGCGCGTCGGGCAGAACGGAATCCCAATATACACGGAAAGATCGTCCGCGTCAAGCTTCTTTGCCGCCTCGACCGTGTGCCGGGAGGCATCGACGCAGAGCCTCGCCCGCTCCGGCGAGACAAAATAGGTCTGCCGCAGCAGCCGCTCCGCGTCCCTTTCACTGCCGCCCGCCATCAAACACTTTGTGGACAGCTTTGTCGGCCGCACACCGGAGAGCGCACCCCAAGGCGGTGCGGCGGGAAGCACCTGCAGAGCGGCCAGGTAATAACTGCGCTGCAAAATACGCCGCGTTGCGCGCACATCAGCCTTTTCCAGCAGCACGCGGTTCGAGGCGAAGCCGGTCTTTCCCTGGTATGTGACCTTTGCTGTGGCCGTCAGATAGCGTTTTCCCCGCGAGAGGGAGGAAACAGTCCCGTCGCCGGTAAACGGCTCGGCGCAGAACTCGCTCGGCTCCTGCGCAAACAACTGCAGCTGCAGCTGCTCCACCGGGTAACGCTCGGCGTGGTTTTTCAGATACAGCTTCATTCGATCCCCAGCCCCCGCAGATACGGATTGGTGCGCAGTTCTTCTTCGATGGTGCTGGACGCCCCGTGGCCGGGCAGCACACGCGTCTCGGGCGGCAGTTTGGACAGCCGCTTCAAGGACGCGGCCATGTCCCGGCTGCTCCCGCCGAGGAAATCCGTCCGGCCATACGAACCCGCGAAGAGTGTGTCGCCGGAGAACAGCACGTTTTCACACAGCAGGCACACGGAGCCCGGCGTATGGCCGGGCGTGGCAAGCACCTGAAAACGCAAGCCGCCCGCTGTGACAAAATCGCCGTCCCGATAGGTATCGGTATAGGTCAGCAGATCGTGGCACATACGGCTGGGGTCGTCCTTATCGGCCTCACCGATATAGACCCGCGCGTTCGTCGCCGCGCGCAGGTTTTTAAGCGCGCCGATATGATCAAAATGCGCGTGTGTCAGCAAAATTGCCTCCAGCGTCAGTCCCTGCTCTTCCAACGCGGCCAGCAGCCGCTTGGAGTTCGCAGCGGGGTCAATAATGACAGCACGGCGGCTTTCTTCCGCGCGCACCAGATAGCAGTTGGTGGCCAGCGGCCCCAGCGTAAGCGTCTGAATATTCATAGCGTCTCCTTATTTGAGATCGTCCGTATCGACGATCAAGGTCACAGGCCCGTCGTTTTCTGACGCGACCTGCATATAGGCTCCGAATTCGCCGTGCTGCGGCGGGAAGCCGAGGCGTTCGCACTCGGCAAGGAACTGCTCATAAAGCGGAATCGCCAGACCGGGCTTGGCCGCGCCGATAAAGCTCGGCCTGCGGCCGTGGCTCACGTCGCCATAGAGCGTAAACTGGCTCACGACAAGAACGCTTCCGTCAACGTCGGCGAGCGAGCGGTTCATTTTATCGTTTTCATCGCGGAACACCCGCAGCCCCAGCACCTTTTCGGCCAGCTTCCGGCAAAGCGCAGGCGTATCGTCCGGCCCAACGCCAAGCAAAATCAAAAAGCCCTTTCCGATTTTTCCGTGAACAGCGCCGTCAATCGAAACACTGGCAGAATTCACGCGGGTAACGACTGCTTTCATAGTGAGATCCTTTCGTTTTATAGGGGTGTCCTGCAAATTTGCAGGCTGGGTATGTCTCCGACGGCCCATTCTTTTCCGTCTTGCCGGAAAAGAATGGGGAGAAAAGGGGCGCTTGGTTACGTTTGGTGCATTCTGCGGGTGCTACTCAGGCAGGAACCTATTATTTAGTCTCTGCGAACACACATAGTCACCCTACGAGAGTTTTGGTACGCGCCGCCTGTTACGGTACAACAGATTTGCAAGCAGTTTCCTTTGAATGGCTGCGGTAAATCAGCTTTGCGTTTGAAATTTGCGATGCAGTACGGATTCGCCGAAAAGCTTCCGCTTTCCGCATCTGCCTGCCGCACTTATTCCGTCCCTCTCTCGACATTATGCACGCCCGAGATGCCGCGCAGTCTTGTGCGGACATTTTCAAGTTCCGTGAGATTATGCACGCCGAAGCGCAGGCAGACGATGGCGGTGCCGCCGCCGACAGAGCGTGCACTCATTTCGCTTGTGCGCAGACGCAAAGACGTGAGAATTGTTGCAACATCCAGCATCAATCCGTCGCGGTCGTCGGCCTCGATCTCCAACGACGTGGAGAACATCACGTCCGGGGCCTCCGCCCAGGTGACCTTGACCCAGCGGCCCTTTTGCGCGGGGTCGAGCGCGGCCCTGGCATTCGGGCAATCCTTCCGGTGAACGGACACACCGTAGCCCTTGGTGATAAAGCCGATGATCTCGTCGCCGGGAACCGGCGTGCAGCAGCGGCTGAATTTGATCATGCACGAGCCGATGTCCTCGACAATAACGCCGGAGGAATTGACGGCAGGCGTCCCCTGCCGCGCCAACGGCTTGGGTGCCAGCGTCCGGGTTGCCTTGGTCAGATCATCGCGGATGCGGCCCACAGCCTTCGCAGCGGTCAGACCGCCGTACCCGATGGCGGCATACATATCGTCCAGGCATTCAAAGCTGACCTTTTTGAGAATGACCGGCAGGATCTCGGCGTTCTGCAGAATATCGGGGTCAACGCCGGCGTGACGCAGTTCGGCCTCAAAGCTGGCCTTGCCGCGCACAATGTTCTCCTCGCGCTTCTCGCGCTTGAACCACTGCTTGATTTTGACGCGCGCCTGATTGGACTGACAGATGTTCAGCCAGTCGCGGCTCGGGCCTTTGGCGGACTTCGACGTTAAAATCTCGACGATATCGCCGTTGTGCAGCGGCGCATCGTAGCTTGCAATGCGGTTATTGACCTTCGCGCCGATCATGGAGTTGCCGACAGCAGAGTGAATGGCGTAGGCAAAGTCGATGGGCGTGGAGCCTGCGGGCAGGGAAATGACCTTGCCCTTGGGTGTAAAGACGAAAACCTCGTCGTCGAACATATCGACCTTGAGCGAATGGATATAGTCGTCCGCTTCGACATCCTGCTGATTTTCAAGCAGACGCCGCACCCACTCGAACTCCTTCTCCGAACCCTCACCCGCGTGCTGCTTGTATTTCCAGTGCGCCGCGACGCCGTATTCCGCCGTCTGGTGCATCTCCCATGTGCGGATCTGCACCTCGAACGGGATGCCCTGCGAGCCGATGACGGTCGTGTGCAGGGACTGGTACATGTTGGGCTTCGGCGTGGAGATATAGTCCTTGAAGCGGCCCGGAATGGGATTGAACAGGTCGTGAATATGACCGAGAACGTTATAGCAGTCGGCAATATTGTCCACGATCACGCGGAACGCGTAAAGATCGTACAGTTCGTCGATGGTCTTGTTCTGCGCACGCATCTTGCGGTAGATGGAATAAGTGTGTTTGATGCGGCCATAGATCGACCCGTGGATGCCGACGGACGCCAGCCGGTCCGTGATCTTCGACTGGATGGCGTTCATGAAGCTGTTGGCACTGTCCTCGTTCTTTTTGAGATAGTCGATGATCTCCTGATAGCCCTCGGGATCGAGATACTGCAAAGAAGTGTCTTCCAGTTCCCACTTGATTTTCTGCATGCCGAGCCGGTGCGCCAGCGGCGCGTAAACCTCCATCGTCTCCATGGACTTGGAGATCTGCTTGGCGGGCGTCTGGTATTGCAGCGTCCGGGTATTGTGCAGCCGGTCGGCAATTTTGATGAGGATGACGCGGATGTCCTTCGACATGGCCATGAACATCTTGCGCAGATTCTCCATCTGCTGCTCTTCCATCGTAGAATACTGCACACGCGTCAGCTTTGTGACGCCCTCGACCAGATTTGCAACCGTCTCGCCGAACATGCGCGAGATCTCCTCAAAGCTTGCGTCGGTGTCCTCCAGGCAGTCGTGCAGCAGCGCCGCCGTGATCGCGTCGGTGTCGAGGCCGATCTCAGCCACGATCTCCGCTACGGCAAGCGGATGGATGATATAAGGCTCTCCGGATTTTCGGAGTTGGTTTTTATGCTTTTCATCGGCGTATTCATATGCCCGCTGGATAACCTCCAGATCGGTGGAGGGTGCATAACGGGTGATCGCCTGCATCATGGATTCGTAATGCTCTTGTTTGGTTTCCATTCAGGTTCCTGCCTTCTGCTTTTTCAGATGAATCAAAATCGGGCTTTTCTCAAGATCGACCTTCCGGCCATCCGCGCACAGGCGGATGCACAGCGACTTTGGCCGCTGCTCCAGCTGCAAAAGCCCCTGCTCTGCCAGTACGTCGAGGCAGATGCGCGTTTTTCCCGCGCTTAAGGAAAGCTTCGCGCAGCGCGAAATTTTACGACTCAGGCAGCCGAGTTCCTCAGACAAAACGCCGCCCTGTGAAAACGCCGCCAGATACCGCCAGACAGCGACAAAATCCTGCCGCGTGGGAAGCAGGCACTCAGCCTCGTCGCAGCTGAGTTCGCCGCCCGCCAGATGCTTTTTATAGACCGCGCGGTCATGCCCCTGCGCCTCGCGGAAGGCCTTGTCCGGCCGGATATCCACAAGATTCAGCTGCACGGAGCGCACGGAACGGTATTCATTGATCTGCGGCGTAAATGCGATGTCAACCACATCGCCCTGCGCTACGGCAGCGCGCTGCGCGTTGGTCGAGAAGAAGATCGCGCCCCAGGTATACGCGCCCTTGGAAAGCCGCAGGCGCAGATGCTTGCCGCCGCCGACCTCCGTCAACTCCGTGACATGCAGTCCCCGCATGCACAAGATCGGACGCGGACAACCTGCGCCGCAGGGCTCCAGATCGCCCAGCGCCTGAATATTCTCGATGGTCAGCAGTTCCGGCGGAATTTCGCAGTCGATGGCAAGTGCGGTGCTGCACGCGTCCGATTCCCGGAAACGCGCGCACAGGGCCATCATCTTTTCCCGGAAGGGCGCGATGCTCTCGCGCCGGATGGTAAAGCCGGCGGCAAGTTCATGCCCGCCGTAGCTTTCGAGTAAGCCGGACAGCTGCTCCAGTGACCGGAACAGATTGAATCCGCCGTAGGAACGCGACGAGGCCTTTCCCTTGTCGCCGTCGAGGCAGATCAGGAACGTTGGGCAGCTGTACTCCTCCGCCATGCGGGAGGCCACGATGCCGACAACGCCCTGGTGCCAGCTTTCATCCGCCAGCACGATTGCCTGCGGCGGGCCGCCGGGCGGGAGCATGGCGACGGCAGACTGATAGATGCTGCTTTCAATCTCCTGCCGCCTGCGGTTGAGTCGGCAAAGCGTCCCCGCCAGTTCGACCGCGCGCGCAGCGTCGTGCGTCAGGAATAATTCCGTTGCTACGTTGACCTCGCCCATGCGCCCGGCAGCGTTGATACGCGGGGCCAGCGTATAGCCGATGGTCCCCGCCGTGACGGGTCCTTTCTGCACAGAGCATTCCGCCATCAGGGCCGCAATGCCGACGCGGCGCGGGTTTTCCAGCGCCTTTAAGCCTCGTGCGACCATTGTGCGGTTCTCGCCCGTCAGGGGCATAACATCCGCAACCGTGCCGAGGCAAAGGAAATCACAGTATTGATCCAAGAGCGTTTCCTGCTCACCCTCAATGGCGGCGGCAAGCTTGAACGCGACGCCGACGCCCGCCATCTCCGTGACCGGCTGCGGCTGATCTTTGCGGTGCGGATTAACAAGCGCGACGGCCTGCGGCAGTTCGGATTTGCACTCGTGGTGGTCGGTAATGACCAGATCGATGCCAAGTTCCCGGCACAGCGCCGCCTCCTGATTGGCCGTAATACCGCAGTCAACCGTTACAATCAGTTCCACGCCCTGTTTTTTGAGGGTATCGATCGCAATAGGGTTCAGCCCGTAACCCTCTTCGAGCCGGGCGGGGATATAGCTGGTCACATGGCCGCCTCTGCTGCGCAGATATTCCGTCAGCAGACAGGTCGCCGTGATGCCGTCAACGTCATAATCGCCGAAAACGGCGATATGCTCACGACGGGCCAGCGCCTGCTTGACGCGGGCGGCAGCCTTATCCATGTCCAGAAGGTCAAATGGAGAGGAAAGCGGGGTGCTGCAGGATAAAAATTCGCGGGCCGCGCCCGCATCCCGATAGCCGCGGCTGCAAAGCAGCGCAGCGGTGATCGGTGAAAAGCCCGCCGCGCACAACGCCCTCGCGTCGGCAGGCTCATAAGACGAGATTGTCCAGGTTCCGTACTTCAATTCCAATGCACATCCATTATTTTTTCTTTTTCGGTTATTATAGCATTTCAAACCGAATATCACAATACAAAATGTGGATACCAACAGCGCAAAGAGCGGATTTTTCATACGGAACCGGCGGTTCCGGCGCGCAGGCGCGCTGTTTTGCTTTTCTTTGTAGTCCGGATGTGATAAAATAGCGGCAATCAAGAAGCTGGAGGATTCGGCATGCAGGAAAAGAAACGGGGCAGAACGCGCAGCCGCTGGCTGCTTCCGGCGGCGCTGGTGCTGGCTGGAGCGGCATGGTTTGAAAATTTCACGCTCTCGACGAGCACCGTGACCGCAGCCTGCGCGGCGCTGCCGGAGGCGTTTTCCGGGCTGCGCATCGTGCAGATCTCCGATCTGCACGGCAGACGCTTTGACGCGGAAAGCCGGTATCTGCTGGAGTTGGTACGCCTGCAAAGCCCAGATCTCATTGCCCTGACCGGCGATTTGGCCGACGAATTCACAGACTTTTCCATGCTCCCGCCGCTGTTGGAGGGCCTGGCAGCACTTGCGCCGACGTTTTATGTGACAGGCAACCACGAATGGGTGCTCTCGCGCGAAAAGCGCGCAGCGCTCTTTTCCATGCTGGACGCGGCTGGCGTTGTGCGGCTGCAAAACGAATACAAGCTGCTTGAACGGGGACAGTTCTCCATCGTGCTGGCCGGAGCCGATGACCCGAACGGCCCGTTCGACCAGAAGCGTCCGGCGCAGCTTGTGCGCGAAATCCGGCAGGCTCGGGGCAAGGACGCGTATATCCTCATGCTCTCACACCGCAACGACGAACTGGATCTGTGGGCAAATATGGGCGTGCAGACCGTCCTGTGCGGCCACGGCCACGGCGGGATCGTGCGCCTGCCGTTCGTAGGCGCCGTCTTCGGAACGCATCTCGATCTGTTCCCGGACTATACAGCAGGCTTATATCAAAAGGGCCAAACCAGCATGATCGTCAGCCGCGGTCTCGGCGGCAGCCGGAAGCTGCCGCTGCGCATCGGAAACCGCCCGGAGATCGTAACCGTGATTTTAAAAACAGATTCCGGAGAGATTTAAACTTTTTATAAACAATCGGCCTATGCGCTTGTATTTCCTCCGCAGGTTTTTATAATAGACTCCATCAAACGATTTGCAGATGGAGTGACAGACTATGTTTCGGAAAATCGGGGACGGACTACGGAAGTTTATGGCGGGGCGCTATGGCTCTGACCGGCTGAACCAGTGTTTGCTGGGCGCAGCGTTTGTGCTGATTCTCATCAGCGCCATCGGCGGCCGGCGGGTGCAGTGGATGTCCGTGCTGAGTTTTTTGGCCTATATCCCGCTCATCTGGTCAATCTTCCGCATGTATTCGCGCAACATTGAAGCGCGCCGGCGTGAAAACGCGGCGTTCCTGCGTTTTTTCAGCCGTCTGACGGATAAGCAGTACCGCTATTTCCGCTGCCCCGGCTGCCGGCAGGTCGTCCGCGTCCCGCGCGGCAAGGGCAAAATCAACATTCGCTGCCCGAAATGCAGCCGCCAGTTCATCAAAAAGACCTGAGTGCGAAATTTATCTTGCTTTTCCCAGAACCGCCTGTTATAATATGCCCGCACGGAGCGGTATCGAAGTGGTTATAACGGCCCTGACTCGAAAGCATTAGGGATTCATGGAAACTTTTCGCCCGCAAACCCGCATGAACACTGGCTTTTTTGATTTCACATTTTTCGCGTAATCCCGTTTTTCCCTCCTTTTTTCTCCCCTACTTCCTGAAAACTTCTGGAATGCCAAGGAAAGTTGCGGTTGAAAATGAGAGAAAAAGTTGTAAAATAAAGTTGGGACATGGAGAGTTGTCCGAGTGGTCGAAGGTGCAGCACTCGAAATGCTGTGTACCGAAAGGTACCTAGGGTTCGAATCCCTAACTCTCCGCCAGACAGAGGTAGGCGATTGCTTGCCTCTGTTTTTCTCTATCCGGTTTCCTCCAGATCATTGTCGCCTGCCGGCAGCTCGGACAAATCCGCAGCGTTATGGAACAGTCCGCTGTTCAGTCGGCTGGCTGACCGCTGTACGGACTCCGACACCTCAAGATGCGCGTAAAGATTTGCTGTTGTACTATAATCGCTGTGGCCCAGCCATGCCTGAATATCCTTCATAGCTACGCCGTTGCGAAGCAATAAGCTTGCGCAGCTGTGCCGCGTATCGTGAAAGCGGATATGCCGCAAGCCATTCTTCTTCAACAGATTTGAAAACGCTTCTGTAATGTAGTCTGGTTTGATCAGCTCGCCAATTTCATTGACGTAAACATATCCGAGGTATTTCCGATTGTAGCAATTACCGAACAGGCGCTGATCCTCCTTTTGCTGCTTGCGAAGCTCCCGCAGTTTCTTCTGAAAAAGCGGAATCAGCGGCAGAGTACGGATGCTGGACGCATTCTTCGCCTTGTCTTTGGCGTAAATAACAGTATGTTCTCCTTTTCGTGAATACGTTGTTACCGTGTGCGCTATGGTAAACAGGTTGTTCGCGAAATCGAAGTTCTGCCATTTCAAGCCAACGATTTCACTTCGCCGCAGGCCATAAAAGAATCCAAACAGGACAGCCAGCTCCAGACGAGTTCCTTCGGCTGCATGGATACACTCCAGTGCCTCATCCGGCATATAGAAGCTGCCAATGAAACGTTCGGTTTTTGGACACTGCTTATGTGCTGCGTTACTTAAAATCACTTTGTCTTCAAGTGCCAGTTCCAATGCTGCGTGGATGGCAGCATGATAATGTGCAACCGTCGTTCCCTTTTTCTGCTTTCGACCGTGCTCTGGATCGCCTTTTCGTTCATACCTGTAAAACTCACGCAGATGCGCTGACTCCAACTCAGACAATTTAATGCCGGTTTCTTTGAAATAGGGGTAAACATTATTTTCAACGCAGTTGCAATAGCCGCTGTACGTGACAGGATCA
>JABLTM010117987.1_pt1 | contig 13505 bp, 10 predicted proteins | sample 7160121 | NCBI WGS metagenome assembly JABLTM01 (sample SAMN14651224, study PRJNA627086) | human gut metagenome | isolation source: feces | host: Homo sapiens
CGGCTTTGCAGGAATTGGATGCAATGGTGCATGGGAAGCTGGAAGCAGAGCCGGATGCGGAGGTGACACTGGTCAAGTTTGCGCCCATGGGAGATCCGCTGGAGCTGCGGATACATGGGTATGAGCTGACCCTGCGGCTGGCGGATGCGGAGAAGATCCTCGTGCAGGAGATCCCCACTGCCCCTGCATCCAGAGCATCCCAGCGGAGCCTGCGGGATATTCCCCATCCTGGCTTGGGAGAGGGGGGCAAGTATCACGCCAAGGCAGGAGAATGCCCCTTGCCGGAGGAAGAGATGCTGACCTTTGCCCTGGTGGGAAACCAGAACTGCGGCAAGACCACCCTGTTTAACCGGCTGACCGGTTCCAATCAGCATGTGGGCAATTTCCCCGGCGTGACGGTGGATCGGAAGGACGGGCAGATCATCGGCCATGCCAATACCCGGATCACGGACTTGCCCGGCATTTATTCCATGTCTCCCTACAGCAGCGAGGAGATCGTCACCCGGCAGTTCATTCTCCAGGAAAAACCCCGGGGCATCATCAATATTGTGGACGCTTCCAACATTGAGCGGAATCTGTACCTGACTATGCAGCTGTTGGAGTTGGATATTCCCATGGTGGTGGCGCTGAATATGATGGACGAGGTGCGGCAGAACGGCGGTTCCATCCTCATCAATGAAATGGAGCAGGCACTGGGAGTGCCGGTGGTGCCCATTTCTGCCGCAAAGAATGAGGGCATTGACGAGCTGATCGACCATGCGCTCCACGTTGCCAAGTACCAGGAGCGCCCCGGCAGGCAGGATTTCTGCGATCCCAACAGCAGCGGCAGTGCCGTGCATCGGTGTATCCACGGGATCATGAGTCTGATCGAGGATCATGCGGCGGACACGGGAATTCCGCTTCGGTTTGCCGCCTCCAAGCTGGCAGGGGGCGATGGAGATGTGCTGGAGCAGCTGAAGCTGGACGAGAATGAGAAGGACGGGCTGGAGCATATCGTAGTGCAGATGGAAAAGGAACGGGGGCTGGATCGTGCCGCCGCCATTGCGGATATGCGCTTCCGGTTTATTCAGAAGGTATGCTCTGCCACGGTGGTCAAACCTCACGAAAGCCGGGAGCATGCCCGGAGCCGGCGCATTGACCGGATCCTCACCGGAAAATACACCGCCATCCCTGCCTTTATCGGCATCATGGGACTGGTATTCTTCCTGACCTTTCACGTGATCGGCACCTTTTTGTCGGATCTGTTGGATCGGGGCATCGGACTGCTGACGGATCTGTTGGATCGGGGATTGACCGCCGCCAATGTGCATCCCGCTCTGCATTCCCTGGTGATCGATGGGGTATTCGGAGGCGTGGGCAGTGTGCTGAGCTTCCTGCCCATTATCGTGACTCTGTTTTTCTTCCTGTCCATGCTGGAGGACAGCGGCTATATGGCACGGGTGGCGTTTGTGATGGATAAGCTGCTGCGGAAGATCGGTCTGTCCGGCAGGAGCATTGTTCCCATGCTGATCGGCTTCGGCTGCACGGTGCCGGGGGTCATGGCAAGCCGCACGCTTTCCTCTGAACGTGACCGGAAAATGACCATTCTGCTGACCCCTTTTATGAGCTGTTCCGCAAAGCTGCCCATTTACGGGTTCTTCACCGCCGCCTTTTTCCCGAAGCATGGAGCGCTGGTGATGATCCTGCTGTACTTCGGGGGCATTCTCATGGCGATTCTGGCGGCACTGCTGATGAAGGGCAGTCTGTTCCGGGGAGAGCCGGTGCCCTTTGTAATGGAGCTGCCCAATTACCGGATGCCCGGAGCGAAGAATGTGGCACAGTTGCTTTGGGAAAAGGCGAAGGATTTCCTCACCCGTGCATTTACCGTGATTTTTGTGGCAACCATCGTGATCTGGGTTTTGCAGACCTTTGATCCGAAATTTCGCATGGTGGCGGATTCCCAGAACAGCATGCTGGCTCTGGTAGCCGGCTGGATCGCCCCCATCTTCCGGCCTCTGGGCTTTGGAGACTGGCGGATATCCACCGCTCTCATCACCGGTATGCTGGCAAAGGAAAGTGTGGTCTCCACTCTGTCGGTGCTGGTGCCGGACAGCAGTGCTTTGTATGCTATGCTCACGCCCTTGGGGGCAGTCTGTCTGCTGGTGTTCTGCTTGCTGTATACCCCCTGCATTGCAGCAGTGGCATCCATCAAGCGGGAGCTTGGGGCAAAGTGGGCAATCGCTGTAGTGGTAGAACAATGTGTGATCGCCTGGATCGCCGCCTGTCTGGCGCATCTGGTGGGCATGCTGTTGGGATTTTAAGGAGGTTTTTATGATTGACGTAAGCGGAAAATGGGCGTTGATTACCGGCGCCAGCCGGGGCATCGGCAGACTGATTGCCTTGGAGATGGCGAAACAAGGCTGCAACCTGGTGCTGCACAGCCGGCGGCTGTCCCATTGCAGCTCCCTGTTAGAGCAGGTACAGCGGCTGGGCGTACAGGCATATGCCGTGGAGGCGGAATTGTCCGACCTGGATGCGGTGGAGGATATGATGACCCGCATCGATCGGACAGGCACCAGCCTGGATATTGTGTTCAACAATGCCGGAGTGCAGGTGGCGTACCGCAGTGCCTTTCTGGAAACTCCGTCGGAGGACTACATCAAAAGCTTTGCCATCAACACCATTGCTCCCATGCGGATCTGTTATCATGTGCTGCCGGGCATGGTGGATCAGGGGTTTGGCAGGATTATCAATACCACCAGTGGTATTGCCCTGGATCCGCAGCAGGCGGGCTATTCCGCAAGCAAGGCGGCACTGGATAAGGTGACGGTGGATCTTGGTTCTAAGTATGACGGCACGAACGTGATTCTGAGTCTTGCGGATCCGGGCTGGTGCCGGACGGATCTGGGGGGACCCAATGCGCCGAATCCGCCGGAAAGTGCACTGCCCGGGGTACTGATCGGTGCCTTCGTGGATGACCGCCGTAGCGGCAGGCTCTTTGCAGCGCCCCATTTCTCCGGTATGACACTGGAACATGCGGTACAGCAGGCGGAGACCTCCTGTGTGGTGCCCTATGATCGATGAAACCAGGCAGTCATGCAGATTGCAGCCAAGGGGGAAAGTGGGTGGATCCGAAGGCAGTTCGCCGGATGTGCCCATACGTTTTACACTTCCGGTAGAACTGTTTTGAACCATCCAGACACACTATCGTCTGAACCGAGAGCCGGCAGGGCTGCATCCTGCCGGCTCTTTCTTGCCCTGTGGTGGAAAATGTGTTATAATAGGACGCAGATGCAATGATTGTACAGGAGGGGATACCATGCCGAAAACCACCATACTGATTCCGGCTATGCTGGATTTCCATTTTCCGCTGCTGCGGTATGCCTTCTGTACGCCCCGGTATGCCCCGGTGATCCTGGAGGATTGCCCGGAGGCTGCTGCCCTGGGTCTGGAGTATGCCCACAATGATTTGTGCTATCCGGCAGTGCTCATCATCGGACAGATGCTCCATGCTCTCCGCAGCGGGCAGTACGACCTTTCCAATACGGTGCTGATGATTCCCCAGGCAGGAGATGCCTGCCGGGGCTCCAATTACCTGCATATGATCCGCAAAGCTCTTAGCCGGGCAGGCTTCGGCAGCGTGCCCATTCTGTCCCTGAATGTCAAGGGACTGGAGGAAGGGGCAAAGCTGCACGTTACCCCTTCCATGCTCCATCGGGCTGTGAATGGGGCGTTGCTCGGCGATCTGCTGATGCTGGTGTATCACCAGACCCTGCCCTATCAGAAGGAGCCGGGAGCGGCGGAGACCCTGCTTGCCCGGTGGCGGCAGCAGTTGGGTAGGCGGCTTCAGGGCGGCATTCTGCTGCACGGCGAGCGGAAGGCTTTGTTTGCGCAGATCGCCCGATCCTTTTCGGAAATTCCCCGGTGCCAGCGCCATGTACAGCGGATCGGTATCGTAGGGGAACTGTATGTGAAATACTGCGGTATGGGTAACTGCGGTCTGGTGCCCTATCTGCATGCCAGAAACTGTGAGGTGTATGTGAACGGGCTATCCTGGTATGCCCTGTATTATCTGGACACCCATATGGTACAGGACGCCGCCTGGGGCAGAGCCTGCAAGCCGTTGCTCTGGTATCTGAACCGAGTGCAGACGGAGCTGGTGGATGCCGTCCGGCAGGCTGGATTCCAGTGCCTGGATCCCTATGACCGGTTCTGCCGCACCCGGCAGGAACTGATCCCCTACGGTGTACATACGGCGGACGGCTGGCTCATCAGCTGCGAGGCGGTGCAGATGGTGGAGCTGGGGATCCGGAAGGTGCTGTGCGTGCAGCCCTTCGGATGCATGCCCAACCATATCTGCGGCAAGGGCATGTATCCGAATTTACAGCGGCATTATCCCGACGCCCATCTGGTCAGTGTGGATTATGACACCAGCGGCACCCTTGTGAATGTGGAAAACCGTATTCAGATGCTGCTGGATGCCCAGTAGAGAAAGGAGGAGTCCCATGTTTTCCTTGCTCCGGGACATTTACCGTTCCGAGCCCCGGGGGTTTGTGCGGATGGTACTGCTGTCCGTTCTGGTGTCCCTGTCCGGGGGCGTCAGCGTACTGCTGCTGGTGCCTCTGCTGCAATGCTTTGACATACAGTCCGGCAGCCGTTGGGCTGTGCTGAACCGGTTTCTGCCGAATGTGTCCGGCAATGTGCAGCTGGCATGCATTCTGGGGGTGTTCGTGCTTGCCATGGTCTGCAAGGCGCTGCTGAACCGACATGTGCAGCTTTTGCACGCAAGACTCACCCAGGACTACATGACCAAGCTGCGGCTGCGGCTGTACAAGGCAGTATCCCAGGCGGACTGGCAGCATCTGATCCGGTTCCGGCGATCGGATCTTTTGAATCTGTTTCATGCGGACTGTACCCGGATCAGCAATGCGGCGATCCAGCAGGTACAGGGGATATCTCTGCTGATGACGGCGGCGGTGCAGATCGCCATTGCCTTGGTGATGAACGTGCCCCTGACTCTGTTTGTACTGGTCAGCGGCGGCGGATTTTTCCTTGCCTTTCGCCCCATGATGCGCCGCTCCAAGCAGTGCGGTCAGAGTATCCGCAGCTCCGCACTGACGTTTTTTGCGGAGATTGACGACCAGATCAGCGGCATGAAGGAAATCCGTTCTTATGGCATTCAGCAGGCACAGAGCAAGCGCTTCCGGGATGCGGCAGAGCTGTACCGGGCAAACTATCTGGAGCTGACCCGGCTCACCGCCCTGCCTGCCATGATCTATACCATCGGCTCGGCAGTGCTGGTGGCTTTGGCGTTTTTCTTTGCCCAGGCGTTTTTATCTGTCAGCGCCGGACAGCTGATCGTGATCGTATACATCTTCTCCCGACTGTGGCCGGTGTATACCTCTCTGCAAAGCATTCTGCAAAATGTGATGACTGCCGTACCGGTGCATCAGGCTATGGAGGAAACGGTGCACACCTTATCCTGGTCTGCCTGCATACCCCAGCCGGAGACTGCTCCCTTGACCCTGCACCGGGAGATCCGGCTTTCGGACGTATCCTTTGCCTATGAGGGGGCGGACGTCCCACTGATGGAGCATCTGGAGCTGTCGGTGCCTGCATGCCGGGTGACAGCGCTGGTGGGACGCTCCGGTGCCGGGAAAAGCACTCTGGTGGATCTGATTACCGGCTTTCTGACCCCTTCCGCCGGACAGATCCGGATCGATGACACGCCCTTGACGCCGGATCGCATGGACGCATGGCGCAAATGCATCAGCTATGTGCCCCAGGAGCCACTGCTGCTGAACGGTACCGTCCGGGAAAACATCCTTCGGTTCCATCCGGAGCTGACCGAGGAGCAACTGATCCGGGCGTTGCAGCGTGCCCAGGCATGGGACTTTGTACAGCGGCTGCCCCAGGGGATGGATACCTTTGTGGGGGATCGGGGAGTGCGGCTGTCCGGGGGAGAGCGGCAGCGGATCGTGCTTGCCCGGGCATTGGCTTCGGATCCGGCACTGCTGGTGCTGGACGAAGCTACCGCATCCCTGGACTATGAAAACGAATATCTCATCCGGCAGGTGCTGCGGAATCTGGACAAGCATATCACAGTGCTGCTGATTGCCCATCGGATCAGCACCATCCGCAGTGCGGATCATGTCATTGTGGTGGAAAACGGGAAGATTCAGCAACAGGGCTGCTTTGCAGAACTGCTTGCCCAGCCGGACAGCTACCTTGCCCGGATGCTGGAAATGGAGTAAGCATGGAACGAAATCCAACCACCGGCAGTGTATGCAAAAGCGTTGTCTTTTTCTCAGTGAACCATAGCCGATAGTGGATGAACTGGGCCGTGTTGATACAAAGCCTAACAACGTATCTTTTCAGCAAAATTTCACGCATCCTGCTTTTGCCTTGTCTATGTAAAATGTATGCTCGAAAATATATTATCTTAGTGTCAACACTCCCTACTAAAAGCGGAACAGGCATGACCGAAATCATGCCTGTTCCAAGAAATTTGATTTTTCTGTCTCACCAGCAGAGAACCTTGCTCCTCCGGCTTTTGCTGTACTTGCTATTACTGTTCCTTGATGATTTCCTTGAGACTGCCAGCCATGCCTGCCAGCCCCTGGATCTCGCTGGGGATGATCAGCTTGGTTGCCTTGCCATCCGCTGCCTTTGCAAATGCCTCCAGGGATTTCAGCTTGATGACCTGATCGTTGGGGGCTGCCTGGTTCAGCTTTACGATACTGTCCGCCAGCGCCTTCTGTACCATTTCAATTGCCTGGGCTTCACCGGTTGCCTCCAGAACCTTCTGTTCCCGGACAGCGTCCGCACGGAGGATCAGCGCCTGCTTTTCTGCCTCAGCCTTGAGAATCTCGGACTGCTTTTCTGCTTCAGCCTTCAGGATCTTGGATTCCTTTTCACCTTCTGCAACCAGGATCTGGGACTTCTTTTCGCCCTCTGCCTGGAGGATCTTTTCACGACGCTCACGCTCTGCCTTCATCTGCTTTTCCATTGCATCCTGGATCTCACGGGGCGGCAGAATGTTTTTCAGTTCCACACGGTTCACTTTGATGCCCCAGGGATCCGTTGCCTGGTCCAGCAGGGCAGTGATCTTGGTGTTGATGACATCACGGGAGGTGAGGGTTGCGTCCAGCTCCAGCTCACCGATGATGTTACGCAGAGTGGTTGCAGTCAGATTTTCAATGGCTGCCATAGGATGCTCGATGCCATAGGTGTACTGCTTTGCATCCGTGATCTGGAAAAAGACAACGGTGTCGATCTGCATGGTAACGTTATCCTTGGTGATTACCGGCTGGGGCTTGAAATCTACAACCTGTTCCTTGATGGACACGATCCGTGCCACCTTATCCAGGAAGGGCACCAGGAAGTGAGGGCCGGTGCTCCACTCGCCGTGGAATGCACCCAGACGCTCTACGATGTAAACCTTTGCCTGGGGAACGATCCGGATCCGGCTGACCAGGAAAATGACGATCACAAGAATCGCAACCATCAGATATCCAAGTGTGCCGAAGCCGGATGCTAATATTGAACCAAACATACACATTTCCTCCATATTTTGTTGTTTCTAACAATGTTGTATTACTGCTTTGCTGCGGATGCGGCAGGCTGGGGAGCGGCTTCCGGCTCTACAAAGAGCTTTGCCCCCCGGATATCCGTGATTCGCACCACAGTCCCCTCCGGGATGATCTGTCCGTTTGCGGCAACTGCGATCCAGTCCACACCGTCCTTGCGGGCTCTGCCGGTGCCGCGTGCGCCGTCCACGGTTTCGATGATGGTTGCAGTGCTGCCGATTTCACGGTCTGCATTGGTGGGTACTATTTTTTTGCACATCACCTTTTTGATGATCGGGCGGGTGCATGCCAGCAACAGAGCGGATACGACCACAAAGACGATAAACTGTACGGTTCTGCCTGCGCCGAATACCGCCGCCAGAAAGGCAGCCAATGCGCCCACGGAAAACCATACGCTGACCAGCTGCAGTGTGACCACTTCTGCAATTGCCATGACAATACAAACAATGCCCCAAATCAACATATCCATGTTCTTTTCATCCCTCCTTTACGTAATATTCGGGATCACCGGTGTAATCTTAGTGTACCATAAGAGCAGAAAAAACACAAGTGCCAAAAAGGAATAAATTCAACCAAATTGGACGGATTTCACCGCTTTTTTGAAACCTCGTCATCCGGGCGTGGGCGCAATCGCCGGTTCTGCGCCGGGTGAGATACGTGATTTTCGGTGTATGCTCCCGTATTCTTTTATATGCTCCTGCATACGCCGTTATCCTTCCGGGTGATCCTGTACCACTTCTCCATGGGTTTCGATCACATCTTCCTGCCCGTTGGGATGGTTCCCGGCATGTGGTATGTTCTGTGCCGGTTCCTGCTGTCGCAGGCGGCGAAACAATAGAGCATAGCCCAGATACAGGACAAAGGCACGGGGAGAGAACACCTTGGACACTGCCAGCACACCATATACGATCATGCCCACCAGGGCGCCTTTTTTGGCGTATGGCACATAAAAGCCCAACAGAGCCAGCACCCCGAACCGAAATGCATGGATCAGGTAATACAGCCAGAGGATCTTGCTGAAAAAGCCGGGAATGCCGGTGACGATGCTTTGAGCCGGAGCCTGGAGCAGCCGCAGACTGAGCCACAGGGATGGCAGTACCCAGAGGGCTTCCAGTGCCGCCATGCTCCGGATCATGAAGGTTTCGCTTCGGTTCAGAAACAGGCATATACCGGTAATGATGTATGCCATAGGTATGAAAGAGTCGATGCTGATGGTTCCCGCGGAAAAGCCCATGCCCGGCAGAAAGGTCAGGGAGCAGATGCCTAGCAGTATCAACAGGCCGCCGCTGATTTTTTTGATGCGTTCCGTATTCATGTACATCCTCCTTTGTAATTGTGCATACAGTATACCGGAAAAGGACTGATTTTGTCAAGGCGGGATTGCGTATTGCATTTTCAGACAGTCTGTGCTATAATAGTACCGTAACCTGAATGCAGCCCAGACAGGGAACACCTTGCAAAAACTGAACCCGAAGTGAGACTGAGGGAAAAGGCGAAGCAACTGCGATGACTGAACCCCATCGCGGCTTCTGCGCCTTTGCAGGAGCCGCTTTTTTGCGTCTCCTGGAAGAAAGGAGTAATGGAAAAGTATGTATGATGTAAAGTCCATGTGCGCCGATGATTTTATCAACGATGATGAAATCCGGGACACTCTGGCTTATGCAGATGCCCACAAGGCGGATGTGGAGCTGATCGATCAGATCATTGAAAAGGCAAAGCTGCGGAAGGGTCTGACCCACCGGGAGGCTTCCGTGCTGCTGGCATGCGGGCTGCCGGACAAGCTGGCGGAGGTATACGAACTGGCGGAGCAGATCAAGCTGGACTTTTACGGCAACCGGATCGTGATTTTTGCCCCTCTGTACCTGTCCAACTATTGCGTCAACGGCTGTGTGTACTGTCCTTATCACATGAAGAACAAGCACATTGCCCGGAAGAAGCTGACCCAGGAGGAGGTTGCCCGGGAGGTCATTGCCCTGCAGGACATGGGGCATAAGCGGCTTGCCATTGAAGCCGGAGAGGATCCGGTGAACAACCCCATTGAATATATTCTGGATTGCATCAATACCATCTATTCGATCAAGCACAAGAACGGTGCCATCCGCCGGGTCAATGTAAATATTGCAGCCACTACGGTGGAAAACTACCGCCGTCTGAAGGATGCGGGCATCGGTACTTATATCCTGTTCCAGGAAACCTACCACAAGGAAAGCTATCTGAAGCTGCATCCCACCGGTCCCAAGCATGACTACAACTATCATACCGAAGCCATGGATCGTGCCATGGAGGGCGGTATTGATGATGTGGGACTGGGCGTCCTGTTTGGTCTGGAGTTGTACCGGTATGAGTTTGCCGGACTGCTGATGCATGCGGAGCATCTGGAAGCGGTACATGGGGTGGGCCCCCATACGATTAGCATGCCCCGGGTCAAGCATGCGGATGACATTGATCCCAACGCTTTTGATAACAGCATCAGCGACGAGATTTTTGCAAAGCTGTGTGCCCTGATCCGGATCGCAGTGCCCTATACCGGCATGATTATTTCCACCCGGGAAAGCCAGGATGTCCGGGAAAAGCTGCTGCGACTGGGCATTTCCCAGGTCAGCGGCGCCTCCAGAACTTCCGTGGGAGGCTATTGCGAGGAGGAACGTCCCCACGACACGGAGCAGTTTGACGTATCCGACCAGCGTACCCTGGATGAGGTGGTGTGCTGGCTGATGGACATGGGGTATATTCCCTCCTTCTGTACTGCATGCTACCGGGAGGGCAGAACCGGTGACCGGTTCATGCAGCTTTGCAAGAGCAAGCAGATCCAGAATTGTTGCCACCCCAATGCACTGATGACCTTGGACGAATACCTGGAGGATTATGCGTCCCCCCACACCAGAGAGGTGGGCAGGGCACTGATCCGGAAGGAGATTCCCACCATCCCCAGCCAGAAGGTACAGCAGATCGTCCGGGAGAATCTGGACAAGATCAAACAGGGCAGCCGGGATTTCCGGTTCTGAGCAAAAAGCACAAGGGCGTGCTGCGAATCCCGCAGTGCGCCCATTTTTATAGGAGGTATGCATATGAGTCTGAATGAAACCCCGTCCGCTGATCGGCTGCACATTGCTTTTTTCGGCAAGCGCAATGCCGGAAAATCCAGTCTGATGAACGCTGTGACCAATCAGCCCATGGCTATCGTGTCCGACACCCCGGGCACCACCACCGATCCGGTGAGCAAGGCTATGGAGCTGCTGCCCCTGGGACCGGTGCTGATGATCGACACCGCCGGTCTGGATGATACAGGAGAGCTGGGCAGCCAGCGGGTACACAAAAGCATGCAGGTCATGCGGAAAACGGATCTTGCGATACTGGTCACCAATGGGGCAGAGCCGTTGGATGTAATTGAGCTGGCATTGCTGGAGCAGCTGAACAGCCGGAGCATTCCCTATGTGCTGGTGCAGAACAAGTGTGATCTCACTGACCGTCGGGATGGGGAAGGGGTCTTTGTCAGTGCCCGCACCGGAGAGGGCATTGATGCTCTGAAGCAGGCGATGATCCAGGCAGTGCCCAGGGAGGAAGTCTCCCGATTAGTGGGGGATCTGCTGGTGCCGGGGGATCTGGTGGTGCTGGTGATTCCCATTGACGAAGCCGCTCCCAAGGGGCGGATCATCCTGCCCCAGCAGCAGGTGCTGCGGGACGTGCTGGATGCTCATGCCAGCGCAGTGGTGTGCCAGGCGGAGGATCTGTCCAGAACCTTGAGCACTTTGAATACGCCGCCCAGGATCGTCATCACCGACAGCCAGGCGTTCGGTCAGGTGTCCAGAGATACCCCGGAATCCGTGCCTCTGACCTCTTTCTCTATTCTCATGGCACGGGCGAAGGGGAATCTTTCTGCCATTGCCGCCGGTGCCATGGCGGCGGATCATTTGCAGGACGGGGATCGGATCTTAGTATCCGAGGGCTGTACCCATCATCGGCAGTGCGGGGATATCGGTACGGTGAAGTTGCCTGCATGGCTGAAAAAGCACAGCGGAAGGCAGCTGGAATTTGACTTTACCAGCGGTACGGATTTTCCGGAGCAGCTGGAGCAGTATGCTATGGTGGTGCATTGCGGCGGCTGCATGCTGAACACCCGGGAGGTACGGTACCGGTATGCCCTTGCCAGATCCCAGGGGGTGCCCATGACCAATTACGGGATTCTCATTGCACATATGAAGGGGATCCTTGCCCGGAGCATTGCACCCTTTGGGCTGTAAGCATAAAAAATGCGCAGGCGGTTATGCCTGCGCATTCGTTTGTTCAGATGAATCCTTCTGCCGCCTTGCATTGCAGAGTCCACGCTGCACGGCAATCAATGCCAGGGTATCTCCCAGCTGGGTGAACATGGCTGCCATAACGGCAAGCTCATCATCGTCCATTTTGCATGCCAGGCTGTTGGCAGCAGCTGTGACTGCAGCGGTCAGGGTACAGGCATCCAAGGGCATCACCTCAGTACAGCCTATGCTTCAAAGAATACCATTGCCACAATGGTCACATTGTCCTTGCCGCCCTTTTTCAGCGCCAGTGCAATGAGCCGCTCCAGCCGCCGGGGCAGGGGCAGGGGCAGTGCCAGGATCTCCTCCATTTCTGAAGGGGATACCACATCGGACAGACCGTCCGTGCACAGCAGCAGCACATCTCCGTATGCCATCCGCTCTCCTGCATGCTGGATATCCGGGGTGGGGGTGTGGGACAGGTTGCCCATCACCGGGGAAATAATGTGCCGGTAGGCGTGGGTTTTCTGCTCCTCTCTGGTAATGGTGCCTTCCTTGTAGAGCATCTGCACCAGGGACTGATCCGTGGAAAGCTGACGCATTTTTGCGTTCCGGTATCGGTACAGCCGGGAATCGCCCACGTTGAAAAAATGCAGCAGATTGTTTTCGTCTACGCCGATGCCGCAGAAGGTTGCCTGCATGTTCCGGGTCTCACTGTTGCCGGCGCCGTACTGGGCAAGCAGATTGTGCACATCCTCCAGCTTGCGTTCCATATTGGTCTTTCTGGAAAAGCGGATGCTGCTGATGAGATTCAGGCATTGCCGGGAGGCGACTTCACCGGATGCCTCTCCGGATACCCCATCGGAGACCCCAAGCAGAAAAGGGGGCGCCAGCTTTGCTTCCAATGCCCCGTCGGTGATCACGGTCTTATGGATCAGAAACGCATCCTCGTTGTGGGGCATGACGCCCTGACTTGTAATGCCGCAGCAGTAGTACATTTGTTGTGCTCATGTCCTTTCTTGTCTCTCTGTATGCAGCGAATTCCTGCACCCATGATTATACCGTATTTTTTCGTGAATTTCAATAAGAATTCCTTTACAAGTTGGTGACAAATTCTAAAGACGGACTTGCGCAATCTGCTGCCGCATGTTACAATAGAAGCAGCCGCAAAGGCGGCGGGACGGCGGTTTGCCGTCCGGATTACCGGAAAAGAGGAATGTACCTTGCAGAAGTTTCAATGCGAAGAATTTGAGATTATGGACGCCCACACACATATCTTTCCGTCCAAAATTGCAGAAAAGGCAACGGTGAATATCGGACATTTTTATGATATTCCCATGGCGGAGGAGGGCAATGCAGAGCGGCTGCTCCAGTGCGGTGCAAAGATCGGCACCAAGCGGTACCTGGTCTGCTCCACTGCCACCACCAGTCATCAGGTGGAAAGCATCAACGATTTTATTGCAGAGGAATGCGGCAAGCATCCGGAATTTTACGGCTTTGGCACCCTGCACCCGGATTACGCTGACCTGGAGGGGGAAACCAACCGGATTATCCGTCTGGGGCTGCACGGCATCAAGCTGCACCCGGATTTTCAGCGCTTTGACATAGACAGTCCCGGCGCATACAAGATTTATGAGCAGATCGCAGGCAGGCTGCCGGTGCTGATCCATATGGGGGATGACCGGTATGCTTATTCCAA
>JABLTM010055257.1_pt1 | contig 13497 bp, 12 predicted proteins | sample 7160121 | NCBI WGS metagenome assembly JABLTM01 (sample SAMN14651224, study PRJNA627086) | human gut metagenome | isolation source: feces | host: Homo sapiens
CTGTGCACCATTTTCCCTTGTAATACACAAAGTATTCCTGCGGAAAAATGGCTTCAGCAGGCGAAAAATCCCTCGCTGTTGGTCATATTTCCGGTTTTCAGATAGACCCTAATAGTATAAAGAAAAGGCAGACATCATGGCGGTTTTCCATGTGTCTGCCTTTTTATTATTTTACTGAACGCCGGAGGTTTTGATCGGAATGCAGTGCTGACTTGCACTTACTTCGCCTGCTCCGCAATCTGCCTGAGCAGGATTTCCTCCGCGTACCCGCAGGCGCGCTCCACGGAGCCGGGCTCGAAGGGGTTGGCAAGATTCGCGTAGCGCAGCGTTTCCAGATAGCTGCGGCTGCCGCCGGTCTTGCAGAGCTTGAGATAGTCCTGCCACGCCGCGTCCCTGTTCTCGGCGTACTTCTTCTTGAACTCCATCGCGCCCATGGTGGTGAGGGTGTAGTTGATATAGTAGAAGGGGTAGAGGTAGATGTGCAGCTTGTGATACCAGTAGCCGCCCCGCTCCATGAAAGCGTCGTCCTCATAGCGCCGCCATGGCATATATTTTTCTTCCAGCAGGTGCCACTGATATGTCCGCTCCTTGGGCGTCATCTCGGGATGGGCATAGCAGATGTGCTGGAACTCGTCCACGGCCACGCCGAAGGGGACGAAGGTCAGCGCCTCCTGCAAATGGGCGAAGCGGAACTTGTCCGCCTGATTGCCGAAGAACCACTCGGCATAGGGGTAGGCGAACTGCTCCATGGACATGGAGTGGATCTCTGCGATGTCGGTGGATTCACTGTAAAAGTCTGCGATCGGCTGGCTGCGCATGGCCATGTAGCCCGCGAAGGCGTGACCAAGCTCGTGGGTCAGCACCTGCATGTCGAAAATCGTGTGGTTGAAGCAGGAGAACACGAAGGGCGCCTTCAGGCTGGGCAGGCTCGTCATGTAGCCCGTGGAGGCCTTGCCCGGTTTGTTCTGCAGGTCCATCAGCTCGTGGTCGATCATGAAGTCGATGAATTCGCCGGTTTCCGGGCTGATCTCGTGGTACATCTTCTGGGCGGTCCTGACCATGAAGGCGTCGTCGCCCGCAGGCTCGGCGTTGCCGTCCGGGAAGACCATCTTCTCGTCGTACCACATGACATGGTCGATGCCGAGGCGCTTTGCCTGCGCGTCATAGAGCTTCTGGCACAGCGGCACGAGGAATGTGCGCACCTGCTCCCGGAAGGATGCGACCTCCTTTTCGCCGTAGTCCGTGCGTCCCTGCTCCAGATAGCCCACGGGAATGTAGTTCTCGTAGCCTAGATTTTTGCCCATCTGGTTGCGGATGCAGATGAGTTCGCTCCAGATCTCCTCCAGACGCGGCTCGTTGTCCTCGTAGAACTTGGAGTACGCCTTGACGGCGGCGGCACGCACCCTGCGGTCGGGATGCTCGAAGTATTTCTGGACGCCGTAAAGGTTCAGGGCCTTGCCGTCGAAGGAAATCTCGGCGGTGGCCATGATCTTCTGGTATTCGTTGGTCAGGCGGCTCTCCTGCTGACGCAGCGGGATGTTGGCTTCACAGAACAGCTTCTTCTGCAAGTCCATGGAGACAAAGTATTGCTTGCCGAATTCCCGCTCGATGTCCGCACGGAAGGGGCTGGCCGCGATGGCTTCGCTGAGCGCCACCTCATCGCCGCTGAGCGTGGGCAGTGTGTCCTGTAAATAATTGATCTCCGCTTCATAAAATTCATCCCGCGTGTCCAGCGTGTGGCGGATGTGCGCGATGGAATACTGGGTGAACAGTTCGCAGCTCTCGTGGTCGATCTCAAAAATCAGGCTGCGCAGGGCTTCGTAGCTCTCCGCCTGCCCGACTGCGGCTTTCCATTGGGCGAGTTTTGCCCGGCGCGTCTCCAGATCGGGGCGCTTGTATTCCAGTGCTGAGAATTTGTAATTTTCCATAGTGTCCTTGTCTCCTTACATGATTGATAGGGGGCTAAAATCCTTTTTCGGGAACATTGATTGCCGGCTTTCATCTGCTTCTAAAAAAGCTTGCAGCACATTTTATACATGCCGAAGTCCCGGGTCCGCAGAGCCTTTACCAGCGTGCGGTTTCCGGAAACGTCCAGATCGGCGGGGAAGGTATTGCAGAAAAGGTCACAGGTCAGAACGAACACGCTCTCCTGAATGTTTTCCGGGAGGTCTGCGATGCGGTGCTGGTTCAGACGGATTTGCAGCAGAATGTACCGGAAATAGGCGTCGTCTGCCGGAAGCCCCGCCTGGGCGTGCTCTGCCATCAGTTCCTCCGTGATCCAGTAGGTGTCCACGGACTTGGGCTTGCCGTGGGAGGATTTGACGATGCCGGCCTGGTTGATGCGGTAGCCGTAGGCCATATGTCCTGTGACCCAGACGTTTTTGGCATTGGGGAAAATCAGGTAGGAGAGCAGGGAGTCCTCGTACCAGTAGCCCTCCGGGAAGCAGAGATGCTCAAAGAGCGCGCCCCGGTAGAGTTTTCCCCATGCGTGACCGTGGAGCGTGTAGGGGTCGGATACCTTGTGGTCGGACTCGTAGCGGTGCATGACAGACTTCCTGTTATCATACACGTAATACGCGCCGCCCTCCACCAGATCGCAGTTGTGGGCAAAGGCGGTGTCCAGCATGGCGTCGATGGCACCGGGCAGGAGAAAATCGTCGGAATCAATGAACATGAGGTATTTGCCCAAAATCTCCCGGATGCCGGTATTTCTCGCGCCGGAAAGGCCCTTGTTCCGCTGGTGAATGACCGTCACCCGGGGGTCGTCGGAGTAGGTGTCCGCAATCGCGGGGGTGGTGTCGGTCGCGCCGTCGTCCACCAGAATGACGCGGTATGTATACTTTGTCTCCTGCGCCAGCACGGAGTCCATGCACTGGGCAAGATAGGCTTCCACGTTATAGGCCGGGATCACGATCTGCAAATCGCACTCCGGATTCAGCAGACGGTTGTCGGCGGCCGCGGTTCCCGTGGGGGGAGGGGAGAAGCCCAGCAGCGTTTCCCGTGCGCTGGCAGAATCCATGGCGGATCTCCGGCTGAAAACCGGCGCGGCTGTGTTCAGGATGCCTTTCAGGGTGCCTTTGATCGCACCTTTCAGCGTCGATGCTGTCATAGTATCACCTCAAAAAATAGTATACTGTTTCCCGGATGGAAAGTCAATATCCCGGCGTCTGGTTGACATTTTCAGCAGAATGCAGTAGAATTTGGGCAAATCGGGAAAAAAGAGGGAAAGCACATGGTTGGGCTTGGAACGGTCATCAACACAGCCGCGATTCTGGCAGGCGGTGTGTGCGGGGCGTTGTTTGGACGCGTCCTGAGCCAGAGCGCGCAGGATACGCTGATGAAGGTCTGCGGTGTGGGCACGCTGTTTATCGCCATTTCCGGCGCCATGGAGGGTATGCTCACGGTGCAGGACGGAAAGGTCGTCAGCAGCGGTGCGATGCTGATTATCGGGTGCCTTGCCATCGGCGCAGTGATCGGGGAAGCGCTGAACATTGAGGGCGCGTTTGAGCGGCTGGGGCAGTGGCTGAAGGTCAAAACCGGGAACGCCAAGGACAAGACGTTCGTCAATGCCTTCGTCAGCGCGTCCCTGACCGTCTGCATCGGGGCAATGGCCATCGTCGGCTCCATTCAGGACGGACTGACCGGGGATTATTCCATCCTCGCAACCAAAGCGGTGCTGGACCTGCTCATCATAATGGTGATGAGCAGCTCCATGGGAAAAGGCGCGGCATTTTCCGCAATTCCCGTGGCGGTGCTGCAAGGGAGCATGACGGCGCTTGCGGGACTGATGCGGCCGGTCATGACCGAAGGGGCGCTGGCGAACCTGTCACTGGTGGGAAATGTGCTGATTTTCTGCGTCGGCATCAATCTGGTTTTCGGGAAGAAAGTGAAGGTGGCGAATCTGCTGCCCGCCATTGTGATCGCGGTGGCCGCGGCGTTTCTGCCTGTTTGATGGAGGAAAATATGGCGAACATTCTGGTATCCGGGCTGATCAACACGGAGACGACCGTGCGGGTGCGGCAGTTCCCGGTGAACTATTACCCCATTGATTACCCCTTTTTCGGGGTGAACACCGCCGTGTCCGGCGTGGCGTACAATATTTCCAAAGCACTGAAAACCTTGGGGGACGACGTGACTCTGCTTACCATGACGGGGCGGGACTTCCCGGCGGAATATATCCAGAGCCAGCTTTGCACGGCGGGAATCGGAACGGACTGGGTCAAACCCAGATTGAAGGAGACGCCCAACTCCGTGGCGCTTTACGACGGCGAGGGGAAGCGGCAGATCTACTGTGACCTGAAGGACATTCAGGAAACGCCCTACGACTTCCCGGAGGACATTTGCCGGGACGCTGACGTGGTGGCCGCCTGCAACATCAATTTTAATCGCCCGCTGCTGCATCAGGCGAAGACGCTGGGCAAAACCGTGGCCACAGATGTCCATGTGCTTTCGGACATCCACGACGAATTCAACCGGGAATTCATGTCCTGCGCGGATATTCTGTTCCTCAGCGACGAGGGAATTCGTGGAGACTACCGGGATTTTCTGCGGGCGCTGGGGGACACTTACGGAAACCGTATTATCGTTCTCGGCAGGGGAGCCGAGGGCGCGGCCATGTACCTCCGGGAGGAAAACCGCATTTTCGCCCTGCCCGCCGTGCAGGTGGGGGAAATCGTCAACACCGTGGGCGCGGGGGACGCCCTGTTCAGCGGCTTCCTGCATCATTTCGCGCGGGGATACCGCCCGCTGGATGCGCTGGCACGGGCGCAGGTTTTTGCGTCCGCAAAGATACGTGTCAGCGGTGCGGCCAACGGCTTCCCTGCGGAAAAGGAAATGGAATCGCTCTGCCGGGAGTACGCGGGGAGAATGGAATATTACGAGGTATAAAAATCGAGGCAGCACATGAAAGTGCTGCCTCAGTCTTCTTCACTCCAGAACGTGTTCCAGACCCATTTGCAGAATGGTCTTCACATGGTCGTCAGCCAGAGAGTAGAGGATGTTCTTCCCCTCCCGGCGGAATTTGATCAGGTGCATTTGCTTCAGAATCCGAAGCTGGTGGGAAATGGCGCTCTGGCTGACGTCCACAGTCTCCGCAATGTCCGTCACGCACAGCTCCTGTCGGGACAGAAGCGCCAGAATATGCACCCGGGTAGAATCGGCAAAGCCCTTGAATAGCTCCGCAATGGCGTCCATGGTTTCCTTTTCGGGTACTGACTGCATTCAGATCCCTCCTTTTATCCCGTATATTCTAGCCCATTTTTTCAAAAGATGCAACTGTTTTTTCCATAGCGTCTTGCAGCGCTCTGGAAATGGGCAGCATGGTGTCCGCGTCCAGCTTGACCACCCGGCGGTCGTAGGTTATCAGGCCGTTCACTTCATCCTCCACATCGCTGACCTGGGTGTAGATGGCGGCGCACAGACCCTTTTCCACGGCGGGGACAATGGATTCCCGGTAGAGCGCCGCTACCGCTTCGTTCAGAGCTTCTCTCGTCGGGCAGGCACCGTAGCCGTAGGTCTTGTCGGGGTTGAAAATGTGCCCCTCGACCCGCCATGTTTTCCCGCCGAACTCTGATAGCACCAGCGGGCGAAGACCGTCGCCTGTCAGACGCAGTTTTCCGAAATACTGGTGGCGGCTGTCCACATCGGTGTTCTTTCCACGGAACCAGCCGGAGGTGGCGTCGATAAAGCGGGTAGCGTCCAGCGTGCGGAACCATCCGCAGACGCGGTCGCTGTCGAACTGCCCCCAGCCCTCGTTGAAGATCGTCCAGTAGCAGATGCAGGGGTGGTTTTTCAGCTGGTTCACCGTGTCGGCTGCGCCCTGACGGAAGGCATTGCGGCTTCGTTCGTCCCGGTGAAGGCGCCGGTCGTTCCGCTTCTGAATGCCGACGGTGGGAAGCACGGTGTCCCGGAAATAGCGGTAGCTGCCGTTGTTGACCATGTCCTGCCAGACGATCATGCCCAGCCGGTCGCACTGATAGTAGAATTCCTCCGGCTCGACTTTGATGTGCTTGCGCAGGGTATTGAAGCCGAGACGCTTCATGGCGAGGATATCATCGGCATAGCTTTCCGGGGCGGGGGCAGTGAGCAGCCCCTCCGGCCAGTAGCCCTGATCCAGCAGACCGTGGAAGAAATAGGGTTTGCCGTTGAGACACAGGCGGGGGTATCCCCCCACTTTTTTGATTTCCAGAGACCGGATGGCAAAGTAGGATTCCACCTTATCCTGCGCCGTTTCCACGGTGAAGCGGTAAAGATAGGGGTCGTCCGGGCACCAGAAATGGGGATTTTCCGGGGCGATGGTCACTTGCCCGTGTTCCAGCGGGAACTGCCCCAGCTGCTCCACGCTGACTGTACCCTCCAGTGGCGGAACCGTGGAGATCGTCACGGACGCGCCGTGATTTTCAATGTTCAGATTCTCTATATAAGTGCCCGGCACGCTTTCCAGCCACACCGTCTGCCAGATGCCGGACACGGGGGTGTACCACATGCCGCCCCGGTTCATCACCTGCTTGCCGTAGGGGAAAGCCTGATCGTGGAGATCGTCGGTGCAGCGGATGACCAGCTCGTTTTCCTCCGCCAGCGCTTCGGTGATGTCCACGCAGAAGGAGGCATAGCCGCCCTCGTGGCGGCACAGGTGCTGCCCGTTCACGAACACCTCTGCAATTTGATCGGCAGCGCCGATGTGGAGCAGCACCCGCTCCCGGCGGAAGCCCTCGGGCAGAAGAAAGCGTCGGCGATACCACAATGGCGCGCCTTCTTCAAAATGCCGCCCGATGCCGGAAAGCCGAGACTCCGGGCAGAAGGGCACGGTAATGCGCATATCAAATGTTTCCGGTTTCCCGGATGATACGGCAAAATCCCATTCTCCGTTCAAGTTTATGTAAGAATCCCGGCGCATCTGCGGTCTGGGATAGATCTGCCATGGCGTGCCGGAAAGCGTTTCGCCTCTGGGCGTGGTGAGCGTCTGCAGCATGGACATCCTCCTTTTGCCGTCCGATGGAAGTTTTTCCCGGGCGGAACACTGGAATACAGGGTGTTTTGTTGGATATTCTACTTACTAATCTACCATACCCGGGCAAACGTGTCAAGCGAAGCCGCAGACGGCGGACGGGGAAGCGTTCAAATCGACTTTTTCTATTAAGTTTTTACGAAAACTCTTTGCAAATGAAAAGAAATATGCTATAGTATACTGAGTTTCGTGTGACTATCTGCGCCAAGAACACGGGCGCGCACGTAAGAGTGTATCTGAAAAATGTCAAAACGCCCAATCAGCGGCTCTTTTTGCCCTGTACCGCGCCATTTTCCCTTGAAATGCAGCAAGCATTCCTGCGGAAAAATGACTTGCTCAGGACAAAAATCCCTCGCTGCTGGTCATTTCGCCAGTTTTCAGATACACCCTAGAAAGGCAAAAGAGATGCAAGATCTATCGAAAATTTCTGTCGTCCTGCCTTCTTTGGACCCGGACGAGAAGCTGAACGCCGTCATCGACGGCCTGCTGGAATACGGCTTTTCCAACATCATTCTGGTCAACGACGGAAGCAAGCAGGAAAATTTACATTATTTCACGGACGCCGCCGCGGCTCATCCCGAAATTCATCTTATCCATCATGAGGTGAACCGGGGGAAGGGCGCGGCTTTGAAGACCGCGTTCCGGTGGTTTCTGGACAACTGTCCCGAAGGCGCCGGCGTCGTGACGGTGGACGGCGACAACCAGCACCACCCCGAGGATACCCGGGCGTGCTGCGAGAAAATGCTGGAGACCGGGCACTGCATTCTGGGCTGCCGGGACTTTACGCTGGACCACGTGCCGAATCGCAGCCGGTTCGGCAACCACACCACGTCGCTGGTGTTCAAGACCTTCGTGGGCATGACCATTTCCGACACCCAGACCGGCCTGCGGGCGCTGCCCCGGGAGGCAGTGGAGGAGCTGGTGGACGTGGCGGGGGACCGGTTTGAGTACGAGACCAATATGCTTCTGGCGTTCAAGGAAAAGGCCATCCCCTTCGAGGAGAACAAGATCCGCACCGTGTACATTGAGGAGAACAAAAGCTCCCATTTCCGCACCTTTGTGGATTCCTGGCGGATATACAAGCTGATTCTGGCGCATTTCTTCCGGTATACGATAAATTCCATCGTCTGCGCCGCAGTGGACACCGGCCTGTTCACCCTGTTCACCGCTCTGCTTAAAAAGGTGCTGGAGGGCTTTGCCCTCACCGCCGCGGCAGGCACGGGCGCAAGAGTGATCTCGTCTCTGCTGAACTTCTTCCTCAATAAAAAGCTGGTGTTCAGGAACACCGCGGGTACCGGCAAGACCATGCTTCGCTACTACTGCCTGGCGGTCCCCCAGATGCTGCTGCAAATTCTGCTGACCGACGGCGCGTATGTGCTTTTCCATATCAAGCCCACCGGCGTGCTGCACACGCTGATTTACGTGGTCGTGATGATTCTGCTTTACATCATCGGCTATATGATTCAGCAGCGCTGGGTGTTCGCGCCCCAGAAACAAAATGAACCCGAGGTTGAGAAAAAATGAGCAAACGAAACACAATGCCCGATTATGATCCCGTTCCTTCCCAGCGGGGCGGAGCTTCCAGGCCGCCCAAGAAGAAAAAGAAGAAGGGCAGCGGCCTGTTCGGCCGGATCGTCCGGCGGTTTTTCCTGGTGCTGTTCACCGTGATCGCCCTGATTCTGGTGGCGGCGTGTCTGGCGGCGAACCTGATCTTCAATGGCCCGTCCCCCGCAGCCCGGGATATTTTGACCATGACGCTGCTGGAGCCCAGCGGAACCAAGTGGATTCCCGGCCTGTTCATGGACGCACAGACCTTGGATTCCATCCGTGCACGGGATGATTCCAACCTGAAGGACGAGTTTTCCAACACGTCTGAGATCGTCATCAACAAGGATGCGGCAATTTCCGCCGGTACCGACGAGTGGGCGAATAGCCCCGACGGTATCCGCTTTGAGTCCCACTCCGGCGACACCTACAACGCCCATATCATGATCGTCCGCGACCCCAGCAAGGTCTACCTGGGTACCTCCACGGAGAACTTCTCCACCTCCATTCCCGGCACCCGTATCGACGACCAGATCGAGACCGACGGCGCCATTGCCGGTGTCAACGCGGGCGCGTTCTTCGACAACGGTACCTCCGACCCTGCTGTCGGCTCCGTGCCGGAGGGACTGGTTTACTCCAAGGGCGTCTGCAAGTGGACGACCGGCTCTCCCCCCAACGGAATCAAGGGCTTCGCGGGCTTCAACAAGGACAACATCCTTGTGGTCGCTCAGGACAATCTGAGCAAGGCTCAGGCGGAGGAGCTGAATATCCGGGATGGCTGCTGCTTCGGCCCCGTCCTCATCATGAACGGGGAAATCAACCAGGAAGCCTACAACTCCAACTCCGGCTGGAATCCCCGTACCGCCGTCGGTCAGCGGAAGGACGGCGCCGTGGTGTTCGTGTGCATTGACGGCCGTCAGGCCGGTTCCGCAGGCGGCACCTATAAGGACGTCATCGACATCATGATCGAGTACGGCGTCGTGAACGCCTGCAACATGGACGGCGGCTCGTCCAGTATCATGGTCTACCGGGATACCTACGGCCTGTTCGGCGAAGCCGGTACCGTGCAGGTGATCAACAGCTATTCCCTGCTGCAGGAGCGCCCCAGAAAGATGCCGACCTTCTGGATGGTCGCGCCGTAAGGAAGTGAGGGAAACCATGTATCAAGGAAAATTCGATTCTAAAAATAAGAGAACCACGGTGGATGTTTCCGAGTTGCTCGCCCAGCGCAACAGCGAGTCTTCCCGGGAGCAGCCCCAGCGCCAGTCGGTGCGGGAGACCCCGCCCAAGGCGGCACCCGTCCGGCCTCAGCAGCCCGCCCGTCAGCAAAGTGCGCGGCAGAGCCAGCCGACGGCCGCCCGTCAGCCCAATGGAAAGCGGCCGCAGGCAGCCCAGACCATGCCGGAAAAGCGCCGCAAAGGCCCCCGGCTGGGCGGCGTGATCTTCTACACCCTGTATTTCATGTTCATTCTGGTGTTCTTTGTGGCCACGTTCTTTGGCCTTCAGTGGCTTCAGGGCTGGCTGACGGATTACCAGGCCGCCCAGCCTACCACCAAGAGCCAGGAGGTCTTTGACCAGCTGTTTTCTCACCCCGACTGGGGCGCGCTGTATGACGCCGCCGGGATAGAGGACACCCCCTACGAGGGCAAGGAACAGTTCGTCGCCTATATGGAAAACAAGGTGGGCGATTCTCAGCTGACCTTCAAGGAGACCTCCGCGGGTCTTTCCGGCGATAAGAAGTATCTTGTCCTCCTGGGGGACGAGAAGATCGCTTCCTTCACCCTGTCCGGTCAGACGGCCGCCATTACCGACATTCCCGACTGGGAGCTGGGCGGCGTTGAGCTGTTCTTCGACCGGAGCGAGACATTCTATATCAAGAATACCGACGGTCACACTGTCGAGGTTAACGGTGTGCCTCTGGACGACAGCCACGTGATTCAGATCGCCACCACTGCGGCGGCGGAGCGGCTGCCCATCGGCATCACCGGCGTGAGCATCTGCACCCAGGAAATTTCCGACCTGATGGCCACCCCCACCGTCACGATCTTTGACGAGTCGGGCAATCCCATGGAGGTCAGCTACGACGCCGGGACCCATACCTTTACCGAGCAGACCCAGGCCAACACCATCTCCGACGACGAGAGGGAAGCGGCGCTGAACGCGGCGAAGACCTACTGCCTGTTCATGATCGAGAAGGCATCCAAGGCGGACATTGCCAAGTATTTCGACACCTCCTCTGAGGCATACAGCGTCATCACCAACCTGAGCGGCAACCTGTGGATGCAGGGCAATAACGGCTACCGCTTCACCAAGGAAGAGGTTTCCGATTACGCCCGCTACAGCGACGATCTGTTCTCCGCCCGTGTGTCGCTGACCCTGAACGTCACTCGTAAAGACGGCACCACCAAGGACTTCGGGTATGACTCGACTCTGTTCTTCCGGAAGCAGGACACCGGCAAGTGGCTGGTCTATGACGCCACCAACGCGGACGTCAATGCGCCGGTGGGCAAGGTGCGCCTGACCTTCATGAACGGCGATACCGTCCTGAGCAGCGAGTTTGTCAAGACCGACGCTACGGAGCTGGATACCCCGCTGGTCTCCGCCCCTGAGGGCAAGGTATTCATCGGTTGGTATCGTATCGACAAGTATGACAACGGCACCACCTACACCATGGTCTTTGACCCGGATGAAAACGGCCATGTTGCCATCCCCAACGGCACCACGCTGGAGCCGATGACGCTGTACGCTCTGTTCGAGACGCCGTCCGGCACCGACGCGACGGAAGGAGGCTAATATGCTGGCATTACTGAACCAACTGGCGGTCAGCTTTGACCTGCCGATTCTGGACTGGATTCAGGCGCACTTGCAGTGCGGCTTTCTGGATGCCGTCATGCCCATCGTGACCCTGTTCGGGGAGGGCGGCATCTTCTGGATTGCCTGGGCGGTACTGATGCTGGTATTCCCCAAGACGAGAAAAACCGGCATCGCCATGGGCATCGCCCTTGTAATGGGTGTGCTGATCTGTAACGTGACGCTGAAACCCCTTGTGGCGCGGCCGCGACCGTATGATTTTCAGTATGAGAATTTCGGAATTACCATCAAGCTGCTGATCGACGCTCAGCACGATTACTCCTTCCCGTCGGGACATACCATCGCCTCCTTTGAGGCGGCGATACCGCTGATGATCTACGACAAGCGGATGGGCATTCCTGCCATGGTGATCGCCGTGCTGGTCACGTTCTCCCGGCTGTACCTGTACGTCCACTACCCGACCGACGTGATCTTCTCCATCATCGTCGGAACCGCCTTTGCCTTCATCGGAAACGCGCTGGCAGAAAAAATTGCCCAGCGCCTTCCCGCACCGGCGAAAGGAAAATACGAGAACTGAGCTTTTTGGAAGCATACCCGGACTGGGTATGCTTCCTTTCCCTTTTCGCCCTTGCAAGCGGCGAAAAAAACAGATATAATGACAAAAAAGGGGGCGGGATGATGGAATTAAGGATCGCGGTCTGCGACGACGCAGAGGAAGATCGGACGTATGTTTCCGGTCTGGTAAAGGATTGGGCGGTGCAGGCCGGGCATCAGGCGGAAATTACCGCCTTTTCCTCCGCCGAGAGCTTCCTGTTCCGGTATGCGGAGGACAAGAACTGGGACATTCTGCTGCTGGACATCGAAATGGGCGCTATGGACGGCGTAAGTCTGGCAAAACGGGTGCGCAAAGACAACGAGGCGGTGCAGATCGTCTTCGTCACCGGGTATTCCGACTATATCGCCGAGGGCTACGAGGTGGCGGCGCTGCACTATCTGATGAAGCCCGTCAGCGGGGAAAAGCTGTTCGCGGTGCTGAACCGGGCGCTGGAAAAGCGGAAGCGGGAGGAACGGTGTCTGAATCTGGAGCTGGGCGGCGAAATGGTACGGATTCCATTTTACGACATCCGGTATCTGGACGTTCGACAGAATTATGTGACGATTCATGGAAAGGCGGAGTACACCGTCAAGCGGAGCCTGAACGAGTTTGAAAAGGAACTGGACGACCGGTTCTTCCGCGCGGGCAGGAGCCTGATCATTAACCTGAAGTACATCCGGCGCGTCACAAAAACAGAGGTCAGCCTGTCGGACGGCACGCTGCTGCCCCTGCCAAGGGGCGCGTATGAACCCTTAAACCGGGCGATCATCAAGCACACATAGGAGATTGGCTATGTCTTTCTTTTCCAAACAAATCGACAAGCGCATCGCGGCCTATCAGCGGGAGCTGATCGAGACCCACTACCGGGAAGTGGAAAACATGTACCGGCAGATTCGGGGCTGGCGGCATGACTACCGCAACCACATCCAGATGATGAAGGTACTGGCGGCCAATGGGGACATGGACGCCCTGAAAGTCTACCTGGACGAGCTGGACACGGATCTCAATACCGTGGACACCGTGGTAAAAACCGGCAACCCCATGGCCGACGCCATTCTCAACAGCAAAATTTCCCTTGCGCGTTCCCGGAACATCCCGACGCAGGTGGACGCCCACATCCCGGTGAAGCTGAAAATGTCGGAGCTGGACTTGTGCTGCATCATCGGCAACCTGTTTGATAACGCCATGGAGGCAAGCATGGCCTTGCCGGAGGAAAAGCGGATGATCCGGGTGTACATGGATATGAAGGGGACGCAGCTCTACATTTCCTTCACCAACTTCACCGCCGCGAAAAAGCTAAGTAAGGTGGGCAAGGGCTTCAAAACCTCCAAGGGGGAGGGGCACGGCTTCGGGCTGGTGCGGATAGACGACATCGTGTCCCGCTACGACGGCTACCTGAGCCGCAACAGCGAGGACGGGGCGTTTACCACGGAAATCCTCATCCCGCAGGTCTGATACTATTTCCTGATTAAAATCTTTGATTTTAATCAGGAAGGCATCGCCTAATGGCGCTGCCGGTTTTGTGATTTATAAGGAAAGA
>JABLTM010028088.1_pt1 | contig 13483 bp, 8 predicted proteins | sample 7160121 | NCBI WGS metagenome assembly JABLTM01 (sample SAMN14651224, study PRJNA627086) | human gut metagenome | isolation source: feces | host: Homo sapiens
CCGAGACATACAAGCCAAAATTCCATTGCCGCAGGCAATCTGGAATGAATTTTGGCTACGTTACTGTGAACGGAGTGAACAGTAACGAACGGAGTGAACAGTAACAGTTCCGGGACATCTGGCAGATACAGATACCCGGAACTTTTTGGATTAAGATGCGTTATTTTAGAGGATTACTATAAATCAGGCAGCGAAGCGTATAGTTTTATCTGCCTGATATGTCAGAAAATGTCCGGATGAGATCAGATTGCAATTACATACGCCCTGTTTCCTCTATAATAGGGACGTCCGTCTACACCACTGAGGTCATAACTCATACGGTAATATCTTTCGATATGTCCTGTGCCTTTTGCCCAGTTCGGATCGCAGACTTCTCCTTTGATCTCAGCCCATCCATGACCGCCTGATGAGATAACCTTGGCTTCAAATCCGACTGCGTTAGCCAGGTAAGCAAATGCAGATGCAAAAGCGAAACAGTCGCCATGCCCCCGGTAGAACATATCCTCCGCATAGCTGACATCCCAGTTTGAGTAATAGTAACGGAAATCGTAGTCATTGCCGGTGCCACCGTATCCGTAGCTGACTGCCTTCAGATAACATCTCCATAATTTCTCTGGTTTGGACATATTTCTTTTGGTCACACGACGCATGACCTGGTTAGCTGTGACCATAAGGTTCAGTTTTCTTTTTTCTTCACTGTTATAGCGTGCTTCTCCACTTTTGGTAAGATAAATACCATTTACACGCCGGGAAGTTACCATGGAGGCATAACAGCCGTTGCGGATCTGGAAGAAATAATAATCTCCCTTGATCTTCTGCCAGCCGTTTTGCTGGATTCCCTTTTCATTAAAATAATATTTCTTTCCGCGGATCGTGACAAGTCCCTTTACAGTATGTCCGTTTTCATCATAGTAATAAATGTTTCCGCTGGGTTTGTGGTCAAATTTGTTACGTTTTTTTGATGCTGCGGATACTGAAGCTGAAAATAAAAAAGAGCAACAGATAGCAATAAGAATTGCTGAGATAGAAAATACTTTTAATTTTTTCATAGAGTACCTCCGTTCTTTATGAGCAGATACTTATTTCTGATAAATAATGTACAATGAAGAAATTATCTGCTCTAATCATAAGATATATTTTATTATATAAGACAATTTAACTGTGCGCAATATTAAATTAAGGAGAAAAAGCGTTACTGTGAACGGAGTGAACAGTAACGAAAAAGCTGAAGAGCGGATTGTTGCGCGGATGTGTTTTGTGGTGTATAATTAAATGCAATAGGCTTGTGAACAGTAGCTCTGTAATTTAAGCAAGGATATAAGGTGAACAATTTTGAAAAAGACGATAGAAGAACTATTAAGTGGAAATTTCAGACATGAACATCCGCAGCTCCTTTTTTCGCAGGACAAAATAGAAGTGACTCTGAAAGCAGGTGATGTGTACAAAGGGGAACTGTATTTCGGAACAGAGGATAATCAGAAAATACGTGGATATATTACATCTTCCAACAGGCGCGTGGTACCGGGAACCGAGAAATTTTCGGGAACTACGGTGAGACTGCAGTATGGAATTGACGGTGCGGGGATGCACCCGGGTGAGAGACATGAGGGATGGCTTTGTTTCACCACAGACATTGGAGAATATAAGCTGCCATTTCTTATTCAGACAGAGAAAGCAGAACTGAAAAGTGCAGCCGGAGATGTGCCGGATATGGATACCTTTGTGAATATTGCAAAGGACGATTTTAAAGAAGCATATCGTGTTTTTACAGACCGCAGATTTGAACTTCTGTTAAGAAATGCCGGACAGAAAGAGAAAGCTCTTTATAAGGGACTCTCAAAACAGCCTGTGACATTTCAGCATGTAGAAGAGTTTCTGATCGGAACGGGAAAAAAGGATCCTGTAAAAATTGAACTGAAGGCAGATCAGAATAGTTTTTATGATATCAGTGAATCTGTCCGCGAAACTTTTGCAGTCCAGAGGAGCGGATGGGGACATCTCAGGCTGGAGGTAGAGGCGAAAGGCGATTTTCTGGAAGTTTCCAGGCATGTGGTCACAGATGAGGATTTTATAGGAAGCTATTATCAGGTGGAATATGTAATCCGTAAAGAAAAGCTGAAAAAAGGACGTCAGTTTGGTGAGATCACTGTGAAGAGTCCTTATCAGCAGCTGACTTATCAGATCACTGCATCCATGGAATCGAAAGTGCAGCTCAAAACAGAGATTCATGTGAAACGGCATAAGCTGGAACTGTTACGTGACCTTGCAGAATACTCCTGCAAAAGAATGGACAGTAAGACATGGATCGGCAGCAGCAGATTTGTCCTTAATCAGTTAAGGGAAGAAGGCTGTGATTATCCGGAATATCAGATGTATGAAGCATACATTCTTCATATGGAAGAAAAGGATGAGCAGGCAAGAGAAATTCTGAAGAAATTTAAACATCAGAACTTTGTCAGAGAGAATCTGGAACTGGCAGGTGCTTACCTTTATCTCTGCGTTCTTACAGGATTGCACAAAGACAGAGAACAGGCGATAAGACGTCTGTACAATTTCTTTCTGCAGAAGGAAGACAGTTTCCTGTTGTTCAAACTCTGGCTGGAGATGAATCCGGAGGATAAGGGTTCCCCTTCAAGGCTAGTATTTATGATGGAGGAACTTTTTGAGAAAGGCTGCAGGAGTCCGTTTCTGTATCTGGAAGCATGGAATTATATCAGCAGTGATACAACACTTCTTCACAGAATGAGCAGTTTCTGGACACAGGTATTTTTATTTGCGGGAGAGAAAGGTCTTCTGACAGAAGAGCTGGTGATGAGATTTGCCTATCTTACAGGGTATGAGAGAGAATTTTGTACCAGTATGTACAGAGCACTGGCAATGGGATACGATGCTTTTGAATCCGATGATACGCTGGAAGCAATCTGCAGATATATCATGCTTGGAAATCCGAGAAAACCGGAATATTTCAGATGGTTTTCCCTGGCAGTGGAGAAAGGAATCCGTCTGACAAGGATATATGAATATTATGTGGAAACAATGGATACATCTTATCAGAGAGAACTTCCAAAGCCCCTTCTGATGTATTTTACCTATAATAATAATTCTCTTGCAGATGATAAAAAGGCATTTATTTATGCAAGTATTGTGGGAAACAGAGGCCGTCAGCCACAGACATATGCGGATTACAGGGATCATATGAAGATTTTTGCCATGCGCAAGGCGAAAGAAGGACGGATGAATGAGAATTATGCGGTCCTTTATCAGGAATTTTTAAGCAATCCCAAAACAGAAGGACAGGCAAAACTGCTCGCGCAGAAGCTGTTTACACACAGACTGTACTGTGATGATAAGAAGATACGCTATGTGATCGTGCGCCATGAACAGCTCAGGGAAGAAGAAATTTACCCATGTATCCAGGGCGTAGCTTATCCAAGAATTTATACAGATGATGCGGTGATCCTGTTTCAGGATGGGAAGCAGAGAAGATATGTATCAACAGTAGATTATAATATCAAGAAATTATTTGATGAGCGTGAACTGACAGATAAGGTTCTTGGTTTTCATATTGAAGAGCCGGGACTGGTACTTCACTGCAGTGAGCATACAGAACTGAAACCGGAGAATCTTCAGGCATTCCAGAGGATCCCGGAGTCAGAGGAATTTTCAGATGAATATCAGAAATGTATCAGAGAGAAGCTGCTTTCTTATTATTCCGAACACACCAGAGCAGAAGAAGCAGATAATTATCTGAGACAGATGGATTATAAGAAATATGCGGCTGTAGACAGAACAGCTCTTCTGGAAGTACTGATCTCCAGAGGAATGTATCAGCAGGCAATGTCCATTGTTTCCCAATTCGGATATGAAGGAATCCGCATAGAGAGCCAGCTGAAGCTGACCAGCAGAATGCTGACAAGATGTGAGATGGAGGAGGATGACGAATTGCTTGCCCTTGCATCGGATGTATACAGACGCGGAAAATATGATGAAGTGATCCTGAAGTATCTTATGGAATACAGATTTGGTCCTGTAGATGAACTGATATCTGTATGGAAAAGTGCGCAGGGCTTTGAGATGGATACTTATGAACTGGAAGAGAAGCTTCTTGGCCTTCTGATGTTTACTTCTGATTACAGGAAAGAGGGAGAGAAGATCCTGGAGGATTATGTTCATCACAGCGGAAAGGAACGTATTACAGGAGCATATCTTACGCAGACTGCATATGGTGCATTTGTAAAAGAATATCCGATGAGTGTTTTTGTAAGAAGTCTGCTGGAGCGGGCTTATGATGAGAAATGGCCGGTTGATTTTGTATGCAGTCTTGCTCTTCTGGAAGCGTATTCCAAAGAAAAAAAACTGGAGAAAAAACAGCTTTGCAATGCAGAGGAGATTCTTCAGAAATGTGTGAAACAGGGAATGTACTTTGCGTTCTTCGGGAAACTTCCGGTATCTGTCTTAAGTCCCTATCAGCTGGATGATAAAACCTTTGTGGAATACCATGCAGATCCGTCTGCAAAGGTGACACTCTATTATGCACTGGATGCAGGCCTCGGAAATCAGGTGAAATATCAGACAGAGCCTCTGCGTGATTTATATGAAGGTATTTTTGCAAAATCATTTACATTGTTCTACGGGGAGACATTGCGGTACTATTTTGAATCAGTAACAGGAGAGCGGGTAAATCGGACACAGGAGAGGGTACTTACAATGAATAAGATTGAGGGTACACCTGTAAGCAAATATCATATGATCAATCAGATGCTCTCTGCACGCAGACTGGATAAAAAGAAAGAAGTGTTTTCACAGGTGAAGAAGTATCTTCGCCAGGAACAATATGTGAAGAAGATGTTTGTGATCGAGAAAGAAGAGCAGGAACAGATTGTCCTGAAACCGGGAGGAACAAATGAACGAAATTCGTGATTTGATCGTGGGAATTGATTTTGGCAAAGAGTATTCTCAGATATGTTATTATGACAGAAAAGGAGACGAGGCACGTTCTCTTTCTATGAAAGCGGGTGGAAATCAGTATGAGGCTCCCTGTATTCTGTGCTGGAGACCGGAGCAGAAAGACTATTGCGTAGGACTGGAAGCAGATTACTTTGTCCGGGAAAAGGGCGGAGTCATGATCGATGATGTCTATGGAATCTGTGAAAAAAGTGATTCTGTGCTGGTGGAAGGACAGGAACTTGCACCATGGGAGATCCTGGCTCAGTTTCTGCAGGGAATGCTTAAATTTCTGGGAGTGGCAGAACTGGTCAAAAATACTAAATGTGTGGCGGTGACACTGCCCGGGCTGACGGAAATTCAGGTTGAGAATTTCCAGAAAGCATTTGAGATAATTGGATTTCCACATGAGAAATATATGCTGCTGGATTATGGGGAAAGCTTCTATTATTATGTGCTCTCACAGAAAAGAGAAACCTGGAACCGCAATGTGGGATGGTATGCCTTTACACCGGAGAACGTGTCTTTTCGCAAGATGACAATGAACGGTGCAACAAAGCCTGTCACTGTAAAACTGGAAGAAGCTGTGGAGACAGAACTTCCTGCTGAGGGACAGGAGAGAGATTCAGAATTCGGTAAGTTTGTCCAGAAAACACTTGGCAGAGATCTGTTTTCCAGCATTCAGATCACAGGAGATGGATTTTCACAGGACTGGGCAGAGCAGTCTGTAAGGTTACTCTGTTATCAGAAAAGAAAGGTTTTCTATGGAAATAATCTTTTTGCAAAGGGTGCCTGCGCTGCAGGAAAAGAGAAAACAGAGAACAAGGCATTAAAGGGATATCGCTTTTTAAGCGATTCTCTGGTTATGGCTGATGTGGGGATGGAAATGAGAGTGATGGGTTCTCCTACCTATTATCCGCTGATCGAGGCAGGAAATAACTGGTATGACAGTAAGGCATCCTGTGAATTTATTCTTGATGATACAGAGGAGCTTGTGTTTATTGTAAGCACGTACCACAGACCGGAGAAAAGAAGGGTAGGAATGATGCTGCCCGGTATTCCGCTACGTCCGGACAAGACTACCAGATTACGGCTGGAATTACAGTATATCTCATCTACAGAATGTAAAGTGACGGTTACAGATCTGGGATTCGGAGAAATGTTCCCTTCCAGTGGGAAAACCTGGACAGAGACAGTAGAATGGTAAAGGAGATGGAGCAATGAGCGGATATATTTTATGTCAGACAAAAAAAGCACAGCGTCCTTATTTTATAGAGAATATCAGTATGAATATTTATTCTATAGAAGAACTCTGTTATTATCTGTACCACAATCTTTACCTTGCTGATCATACTGTTTTTAATGAAGAATTATGCAACTGGCTCAGAGATGAGCTTGAACTTGTGCATCTGGCTGCAAAGCTGAAACAGAATCTGGAGAGAAATGTAAGTGTGGAAGAGATGATCTATCCTGTTTTCAAGGAGATCAATTACCTTACCTATGAGGAGATGAAAGGCTTTAACAGCAGGATTGTGACTTATGGAAAAGAAAAAGCGGCAGTCCGTCAGAAGAGAAAGGGAGATGCACTGACAGAAAACGGAATGTATGTGAACGCCATCCGGGTATACCAGAAACTCCTGGAAAGAGAGGATCTGTCTGAGCAGAGAAAAGGATTCGCAGCTTCAGTGCGCTATAATCTTGGCTGTGCATACAGTTATCTTTTTCAGATGGAAAAAGCACAGGAATGTTTTCTGGAAGCATACAGAGAAGCACATTCAAAAGATGCCTTAAAAGCTTATATCATAGCATACAGCAGTGTTCATGATAAGACAGATTATGATAAGGTTATGGAAGAGCTTGAAGTAGATGAAGAACTGAAGAAAGGTATAAAAGAAGAAATCAGGCAGTCTCTGAAAGCTTTTGAGTCTGTACCGGAAGAGATAACAGATGAAAAAAATCTGGATGCCCTTCTGGAGAGACTTATGAAAGATTATCACAGAAGTACAGGTTCATAACTTACTCTTGACAGAGGCGGAGGTGTGTGATAGGATTAACACATACTTTCACATGGTAGAGTGGCTGTGTGATAAATAACAAAACAGATAAAGAGGAGATATTTATCATGAAAAAGAGATCTTTAGCAGTACTCATGGCAGGAGTTATGGCAGCTTCTATGATGACGGGTGTTGTTTCTGTATATGCAGATGCTGACAGTAAGACATTAACTGTAGGATTTGATGCACAGTATCCTCCTTTCGGATATAAAGACGATAATGGAGAGTATGTTGGTTTTGACCTTGACCTTGCACAGGAAGTATGCGACAATCTCGGATGGGAACTTGTGAAGAAACCGATCAACTGGGATTCCAAGGATATGGAACTGAATTCCGGTTCTATTGACTGTATCTGGAACGGATTTACAATTAACGGACGTGAGGATGACTATACATGGTCAGATTCATATCTGAACAATGAGCAGGTGATGGTTGTTGCAGCCGATTCAGGGATTGAGAAGTTGGATGACCTGGCAGGCAAGAATGTAGTAGTTCAGGCCGCTTCCGCAGCACTGGATGCATTAAACAGTGATGATAATAAGGATCTTACAGCAAGCTTTGCATCACTGACAGAGAATCCTGATTACAATACAGCATTCATGAATCTGGATTCAGGCGCTGCAGATGCTATCGCAGTAGATATCGGTGTTGCCAAATATCAGCTTTCTCAGAGAGAAGAAGGCAAATATGTGATCCTTGACGAGCCAATCCAGAGCGAAAAGTATGGAATCGGCTTTAAGAAGGGTAACGATGAGCTGAAAGATACTGTATGGGAAGAAGTTCTGAAACTTTATGATGCAGGTGAAGTTGATAAACTTGCTGAGAAGTATGAAGTAGCAGATATGCTCTGCATTGGAGATGATGAGAAATCTGATGATAAAAAAGATGATGCAGCAGAGGATGATGCTTCCGATGCAGACACAGCAAAAGAAGATACAGCTGATACAGCGAAAGATGCTGAATAGTCAGCCGGAACAAAAACAGTTATGATACAAGAGGGCAGCTATGTGCAGGCTGTCCGGATTATAAAGGAATGGAGGGTACATTTTGTGCACCCTCTTTTCTTACTGTACAGGAGAAATTTTTCAGGAGGAAAGCTTATGTCTTTAAGTGTAATGCTGCAGCAGCTTGCCAGTGGTATGGTAGTTTCTGTAGAGATTTTTGTAGTGACATTACTTTTTTCACTTCCGCTGGGACTTCTGATCTGCTTTGGCAGAATGTCCAAGAATCCGGCGATACGTGGAATTGTGTCTGCCTACATATCAGTTATGCGTGGAACCCCGTTAATGCTGCAATTGATGGTTGTGTATTTCGGACCATACTTTATTTTTGGAATCCGTATTTCCATGGGATACAGCCTGATCGCTGTGTTTATCGCATTCAGTATTAACTATGCTGCATATTTTGCAGAGATTTACAGAGGAGGAATCGAATCTATCTCAGCGGGACAGTATGAGGCTGCAAAGATCTTGGGATACAGCAAAGCCCAGACATTTTTCAGGATCATCCTGCCGCAGGTGATCAAGAGAATCCTTCCATCTGTGACAAATGAGGTTATCACACTGGTAAAGGATACGTCACTGGCATTTGTTGTTGCTGTTTCGGAGATGTTTACAATTGCAAAACAGATTGCAAGTGCACAGACGACTATGATGCCTTTTGTGATCGCTGCTGTTTTCTATTTTGTGTTCAATCTTCTTGTTGCGATTGTAATGGATAAGATTGAGAAAAAACTGAATTATTATCGCTGACAGGCGGCTGGGGTTATAAAATATTTTTGACTCTGACATCATTTAATTTAAGAGGAATATTTGCTATGGTATTATTTGAAATGAAAAACATAAAGAAGAGCTTCGGCAGCCTTGAAGTATTAAAAGACATTTCACTTCAGGTAGAGGAGGGTGAGGTTCTTAGTATTATCGGACCTTCCGGTTCCGGTAAATCCACACTTCTCCGCTGTGCCACCGGTCTTGAGACACCGGACAGCGGTGAGATCATCAAGCAGGGGGATGTGGGACTGGTATTTCAGAACTTTAATCTTTTCCCCCATTTTTCCGTACTGAAAAATATCACAGATGCTCCGATCAGAGTGCAGAAGAGAAAGAAAGAAGAGGTTTATGCACAGGCAAGAACTCTGTTAAAGCAGATGGGACTTGCAGACAGAGAGAATGCATATCCGTTTCAGCTTTCCGGCGGCCAACAGCAGCGTGTCTCTATTGCCAGGGCATTATGTATGAATCCGAAGATCCTGTTTTTTGATGAGCCTACTTCTGCCCTTGATCCGGAGCTTACGAGTGAAATTCTTAAGGTAATCAAAGATCTGGCAGCAGAACACATCACTATGGTGATCGTTACTCATGAGATGACATTTGCAAGAGATATCTCTGATCATATTATTTTTATGGATAAGGGACTGATCGCAGTTGAGGGGAGTCCAAAAGAGGTATTTGAATCAGAACATGCGAGAATGAAAGAATTTCTTGGTAAATTCCATCAGGGATAAGGTTTTTGTGGTTGCTTTTAGAGGAATGATGTTATATAATTTCAACGTACGTGGTTGAGAAAAACGTACGTACAGAAGTGAAATAAAAGGATTAAAAATAATATCCTATAAAAAACAGGAGAGTGAAGATGAGTACAGACAGATATGTAAGTCCTTTATCAGAACGTTATGCCAGCAAAGAAATGCAGTATATTTTTTCCCCGGATATGAAATTCCGCACATGGAGAAGACTCTGGATCGCACTTGCTGAGACAGAGAAAGAGCTTGGCCTTAACATTACACAGGAGCAGATTGATGAACTGAAGGCACATGCAGAGGATATCAATTATGACGTTGCAAAGGAACGTGAACGTCAGGTGCGTCATGATGTTATGTCTCACGTATATGCGTATGGCGTACAGTGCCCGAAAGCAAAAGGAATCATCCATCTGGGAGCAACCTCCTGTTATGTAGGTGATAATACAGACATTATTGTAATGACAGAAGCATTAAAGCTTGTGAAGAAGAAACTGGTCAATGTTATTGCCGAGCTTTCTGCTTTCGCAGATAAATATAAAGATCAGCCTACTCTGGCATTTACACATTTTCAGCCTGCACAGCCTACTACAGTAGGTAAGCGTGCAACACTCTGGACACAGGAATTCCTGCTTGATCTGGAGGATCTGGAGTATGTTCTGGGAACAATGAAGCTTCTGGGATCCAAAGGTACAACCGGAACACAGGCAAGCTTTCTGGAACTGTTTGACGGAGATCAGGAGACTATCGACAAGATTGATCCGATGATCGCAGAGAAGATGGGATTTAAGGAATGCTATCCGGTATCCGGACAGACCTATTCCCGTAAGGTAGATACACGTGTTGCCAATATTCTTGCAGGAATTGCAGCAAGTGCACACAAGATGTCCAATGATATCCGCCTTCTTCAGCATCTGAAGGAAGTAGAAGAACCATTTGAGAAATCTCAGATCGGCTCCTCCGCAATGGCGTATAAGAGAAATCCTATGAGAAGTGAGCGTATTGCTTCCCTTTCCAGATATGTAATGGTAGATGCCCTTAACCCGGCGATCACATCTGCAACTCAGTGGTTTGAGAGAACTCTGGATGACTCTGCAAATAAGCGTCTGAGTATTCCGGAAGGTTTCCTTGCTATTGACGGAATCCTTGACCTCTGTCTTAATGTTGTAGATGGATTGGTTGTTTATCCGAAGGTTATCGAGAAACATATGATGGCAGAGCTTCCGTTTATGGCTACAGAGAATATCATGATGGATGCTGTAAAAGCAGGCGGTGACCGTCAGGAACTTCATGAGCGTATCCGTGAGCTTTCCATGGAAGCCGGAAAGACTGTCAAGGTAGAAGGCAAAGATAATAATCTGCTGGAACTGATCGCAGCAGATCCTGCATTCAACCTTTCTCTGGAAGATCTGCAGAGATCCATGGATCCGAAGAAATATATCGGACGTGCCAAAGAGCAGACAGAGAGATTTGTAAATACAGTAGTTCAGCCGATCCTCGATTCCCATAAGGAACTTCTGGGAGTGAAAGCTGAGATCAATGTCTGATCAGTAAATACTTAACATAACGGTTTGGAATATTACAGAATCTGATATAAAGATAATAAGCGTTGCTGTTTCCTGATGATGTCCGGCAGGTCATTCTGCAAGGTCGGGTAAACAGTAAGCGGTAAATACAGGAGGAATTATATAATGGTAAAAGCAGTTGTTGGTGCTAACTGGGGAGATGAAGGTAAAGGTAAGATTACCGATATGCTCGCTGAGAAGGCTGATATTATCGTAAGATTTCAGGGTGGTGCAAATGCAGGTCATACAATCGTAAATAACTATGGTAAATTTGCCCTTCATACTCTGCCGTCAGGTGTGTTTTATGATCATACTACAAGTGTGATCGGCAACGGTGTTGCACTGAATATCCCGGTATTTTTCAAAGAGTACAATGAAGTGGTAAGCAGAGGTGTTCCGGCTCCGAAGATCCTTATCTCCGAGAGAGCACAGATGGTTATGCCATACCATATTCTTTTTGACCAGTATGAGGAAGAACGTCTGGGCGGCAAATCTTTCGGATCTACCAAGTCAGGTATTGCTCCGTTCTACTCAGACAAATATGCAAAGATTGGTTTCCAGGTAAGTGAACTTTTTGATGAAGAACATCTGAAAGAAAAACTTGCAAGTGTATGTGCGACAAAGAATGTTCTTCTTGAACATTTATATCACAAACCGCTTCTTAATGTGGATGAATTATTTGCTGAACTTATGGAATATAAGAAAATGGTTGAACCATATGTATGTGACGTATCCCTGTATCTGTGGAACGCGTTAAAAGAAGGTAAAGAAGTTCTTCTTGAGGGACAGCTTGGTTCTCTGAAAGACCCGGATCATGGAATTTATCCGATGGTTACATCTTCCTCTACCCTGGCAGGATATGGTGCAGTAGGAGCAGGTCTTCCACCATATGAGATCAAACAGATTGTTACTGTATGCAAGGCATACTCCAGTGCAGTAGGAGCAGGTGCATTTGTTTCTGAAATCTTTGGCGATGAAGCAGATGAACTGAGAAGACGTGGCGGTGACGGCGGTGAATTTGGTGCTACTACAGGCCGTCCAAGACGTATGGGATGGTTTGACTGTGTTGCTTCCAAATACGGATGCCGTCTTCAGGGAGCTACAGATGTTGCTTTCACAGTTCTTGATGTTCTTGGATATCTGGATGAAATTCCGGTCTGCACAGGATATGAGATTGATGGAAAAGTAACAACAGAATTTCCGACAACTACACTGCTTGAGAAAGCAAAACCGGTTCTGGAGACTCTGCCGGGATGGAAATGCGACATCCGCGGAATCAAAAAATATGAAGATCTGCCGGAGAACTGCAGAAAGTATGTTGAGTTCGTTGAGAAACATATCGGATTCCCGATTACTATGATCTCCAATGGCCCGGGACGTGACGATATCATCTACAGAAATAAATAATAAGGATAAATTTACCTGTCTGATCGGCAGACGGTAAATAAGACTATACGCCGGGGAATTTCTCCGGCGTGTCTTTTATATAACTGGAGGCTTATGAAAAAAGATAATAATAAGATAAAAAAAATCGGGGCATGGATCGCAATCATAATCCTGCTTCTTGCATGTTGTATGCCGATGATTTTTGCATTCGGGAATGGAGAAGATTCGCAGGTCTATTTTAAAGCCTCGCTTGCAGTGGCGATCATGGTTCCCATCATGGCTTATGCAATATGGATGGTTTATAAATTACTGAACAGGAATAAAAAGGTGGTGGATTCGGATATGGAGAATATTATTTTTGACGTTGGACAGGTTCTTGTAAAATATGACTGGGAGACCTATCTGGACAGTTTTGGTTTTCCGAAGGAAGAGCGTGATAAAATTGCGGAAGTGGTATTTCAGAGCAATACCTGGAATGAGAGAGACAGAAGCAGCGAGACTGAGCAATATTATGTAGATCAGATGGTAAAAGCTGCACCGGAGTACGAAAAGGATATCCGGGAGGTAATGCGCCGTTCTGACGAGACAATTCTGATTTCTGTGCCACTGTCGGTTCATAGGCAGTTACTTTATGATTTAATGCTACTGCGCCGCCGAAAACCTTGGTAAGTTTTCCCGCTTTGTCCAGTGCAGTGATGTCTCTGCGCACTGTGGACTCTGATGCGTCCAGAAGTTCTCTCAGTTCTGTTACTGTAATACTTTTTCTTTCTTCCAGAAGCTTCAGAATAATGTCAAATCTCTGTTCTGTAAGCATATGCTTCTGCCTCCATTATATATTTACTTTGATTGTTTACTTCTGATTATTTTCTCCGATATCTACGAATTGCTCCGTTGCTTCGCAGCTCCCGCAATTCTACGTTACCGTTCACAGTAACGTAGCCAAAATTCATTCCAGATTGCCTGCGGCAATGGAATTTTGGCTTGTATGTCTCGGGATTTTGGCATATTCATACCAA
>JABLTM010069688.1_pt1 | contig 13464 bp, 10 predicted proteins | sample 7160121 | NCBI WGS metagenome assembly JABLTM01 (sample SAMN14651224, study PRJNA627086) | human gut metagenome | isolation source: feces | host: Homo sapiens
GAGTTTCCATACCACGTTTTGTCACGACGGTCAACACCGATCAGCAGAATGTTGTACACGTTATTGTTGTTTGGAAGTTCAATGTCCTGTGTCTCATTTAAAATCTCAGACTGCAGGGCATCCGTCTCCTCATCAGTCAACCCGGTACTTTCGGTCTCAACCTCTGTGGATTTATTGATCGTGATTTTATCGTCGCTTACGTAGTTACTCTTGCTGTAATAGTGATTGATTACAGCATAGACACCGACGAGCACAACCAGTACAACTACGAGAAGGATGGTGAGCACATTAACCCAGCCGAATTTCTTCTTTTTCTTTCCTGAGGAATGGCGTCTTTCCGGGATTTCATCCTCGTCATCATATTCTTTTCTCATAACGACCTCTTTCATTTTTTTATTTTCCGGTATTTTCCAGCCGGATATCGTTTATAATATAGTCAAAAAACGGACTGCTGTCAAGTGTGCAGTCCGTTTTGATTGATTTCCGTTTGCAGTTCTTTTCCTACCGCTGCATTTTCTCCCACTGGTTCAGTGCAGCCTCAATGACTTTGTCCATATCGTAATACTTGTATTCTCCAAGTCTTCCGCCAAAGATAACCTTCTCTTCTTTTTCCGCAAGTGCGGCATATTTCTGATAAAGTTCCTGGTTTCTGGCATCATTCACCGGGTAGTACGGCTCCATCCCCTCTTTCCAGTCGGTGGAATACTCTCTGGAAATGACGGTCTTTTTCTGGGTTCCGAATTCGAAATGCTTGTGTTCGATCACACGCGTATACGGTGTCTCCCGATCGGTGTAGTTTACTACAGCCACGCCCTGATAATTGTCGGTATCCAGCACTTCTGTTTCAAAGCGCACCGTACGGTATTCCAGCTTGCCAAGTGCATAATCGTAAAACGCATCAATCGCTCCGGTGTAAATCACCGTCTCACCCATCGCCAGGTACTTTTCTTTATCTTCCAGAAAATCAACACCTGTCTGTACATCCGCTTTTTCAAAAAGCCGCTCTGTCAGAACGTTATAGCCGCCAATCGGAATTCCCTGATAAAGGTCATTGAAATAGTTGTTGTCATACGTAAAGCGCACCGGAAGCCGTTTGATGATAAAGCTCGGCAGCTCACTGCAGTCTCTTCCCCACTGCTTTTCTGTATAACCCTTAACCAGCTTTTCATAAATATCTTTTCCAACCAGTTTGATCGCCTGCTCTTCCAGATTTTTCGGCTCTCCCGGAACAGCTTTTCTCTGCTCTTCGATGATTGTTTTCGCCTCTTCCGGTGTGCGGATTCCCCACATTTTACTGAAGGTATTCATATTGAACGGCATATTATAAATTTCGCCTTTGTAGTTGGCAATCGGCGAGTTTGTATAACGGTTGAATTCTGCCAGCGAATTGACAAACTGCCACACCTCTTTATTCGAAGTATGGAAAATATGCGCTCCATACTTGTGTACATGAATTCCCTCGATTTCTTCGCAGTAAATATTTCCGCCTGTATGATCTCTTCGTTCCAGTACAAGACAGCTTTTCCCTGCCTGACCGGCAAGATAAGCAATCACTCCGGAATACAGACCGGCGCCAACCAGAACATAATCATATTTCTTCATTGTTCTTTCTCCTTACAGTTCTTCCCCAAGTCCCGTCCGGATGGAATTGACAAGGAACTGCAGAGCTTCCTCCTCGTCCTCTCCCTCGCAGAACAGCTCAATTTCGTCTCCGCATTTGACGCATGCGCCAAGGACGCTTAAGACGCTCTTTGCATTTGCTGTATTTCCATCTCCGTAGTGGAATGTAATAGATGATTTAAACTGCATTGCCTGTTTGCACAGGGTTCCGGCCGGGCGAAGATGAAGGCCGGTTGGATTTTTCACGGTCACTTTTCCGCTTACCATTGGTTTCCCTCCTAATTTGTTCCTGTCGTTTTATTTGCTACTGCTTTTTCTTTGATATGAATCGTTGTCTTGACACTGTCTACGAGCTCATAGCCATCCGGCAGTGTGATTTTTACCGGTACCTCGTAATCCCCGACACCCATTCCATTCAGATCTATGGATGCGTTGATCTGGGAAGTATCTAATTTGGCCAGATTTTTGTCCGATGCTTTAATGCGGATTGCAAGCTGTGTCTGATCATACAGAACGGTATAAGTGGACTGAAGATTGCTCGTCTCGATCTGATCGACATCAAGTTCAAATTCCCTGCTCTCATTCGGCATAACCGTTACGTGAACGGTAACGGATGCAGACGAACTGGAGGATACTTTCAGATCTGTCACATCGGCGAGAACATCGCTTAAGTCAACCGTCGTCTCCACATCGGAGCGTTGTCCTGCAACGGAGGTATAGTCTTCCGGAATTTCAATCGTATTGCCTTCATCCGCCAGCTTTGCAAGTGCCTCCTCGGATCCGGCAACAGTGATTTCCTCCGGTGTGGTATAGATATTTTTAATCTGATAGCCGTCTGCCGGAGTTCCGCTGTACAGTGCACTCAGCTTAATACCGGATACACGGCGCCACAGTTCAATATCCACATCCACCTGCGGGGAGCCGCTGTCGAAATTCAAAAATTCCATCTGGGATTCCGACATCTCATCCTGGTTTTTATCAATAATCATCAGATCTGCCGTGACGGTTCCGGAGTTCCGCATATTGGTTACATCTACTTTTGCCACCACACTGCTGATCTTATTGATCAGGGACGTCGGGCCGGAAATGGTGATGCTCTCCGGATCGGAAGTCATCGTTCCCACTTCGTAATCTTTTGCTGGTTTCGTATTTCCTGCGTCAATTGTGATCGGGAATTTTTCGCTGTCCACATCCTCGATTTCCACAGGGATCGTTGCTGTCACTGTGCTCAGTTTTTCCTGTTTTACCATGGAGCACGCTGCCTTGATCGGCACATAAACCGGGTTTGTATCCATCGTCACAATCTGGGTCAGATCGGCCGTGACGGTGATATCCGATGCTTTCAGCCGGCTGACAACCGAGTTGTTGTCCGTGACAGTAACCGTGACCGTCTGGTATTCCTCCGCAATCTGGTATGTTTTCTTTCCGGCTGCGATGTAGGCTTCATTGGTCACCTGCACGGGGACATCAAAGCGCTCTTTCACAATCGGGTCATTCACACTGACCACAACGTACCAGATTACAATGGCAATCAGGATAGAAAGAATTTTCAAAGGGAGATTGTTCAGAAGCTTTTTCAGAATTTTCTTTTTCATTTCTTCTCTCCCTCCACTTTCTGACGCATTCCGCGGATATGCCATCCTTTCTTCTCTTCCGGTTTTTTCGCGAGCTTCTGGATTTTGTGAAGCTGGTCCCGAAGGTCGCTCGGTGTTACTGCCGTGTGGAGTTCTCCGCCGGAAGCATACGACACATTTCCGGTTTCCTCGGAGACAATAATCGTAAAGGAATCCGTCACCTCACTGATGCCGACACCTGCACGGTGGCGTGTTCCAAGATTCTTGTTCAGATCCATGTTGTCGGACAGCGGCAGGTAACATGTTGCTGCCGTGACACGGTTGTTCCGTACAATCACGGCTCCGTCGTGCAGCGGCGTATTGTGTTCGAAAATATTGATCAGCAGCTGGCTGGTCAGAACGCCGTCAATCGGGATTCCGGTCTTTTCATATTCCTCCAGGGTGATGGTCTTTTCGATGACGATCAGCGCTCCGGTCTTTACTTCTCCCATTTCAAAACTGGCCCTTACCAGTTCATTGATGGTTTTGTCACTGAACCGTTCATTTTCCTCCTGGCCGCTCGCAAAAGAAATGGCAGACAGCGGATTCTTTTCTCCAATCTGCTCGACCACTCTTCGAAGCTCCGGCTGAAAGATAATTACAACCGCTGTGATCGCCGCCCCGCCGATGTTTCCGAACAGCCACAGAATCGTCTGCATTTTCAGCACGTTTGCAATGATGACAAAGACACCAATCAGAAAAATACCTTTCATCAGCGTATAGGCCTTTGTATTCTGCAGCCAGCGGATCAGGTGATAGACGAAAAATGCAATGAGCAGAATCTGCACAATATCAATCAGTTCAATTTGTTTTGGCAGCCCGTAGTCTGCCGTTCTTGTGACAATCCAGTTCCACACGCCACGCACACTGTCACTTCCTTTCTTTTTCCCCCGGCCGGTTTTCTTCTGATTTTCAAAATTCTTTTAAAGATCCTTTAAGGTGTCCTCCAGCATGCTCTTATAATCCACATCCTGATAATCGCCCTCGTCCAGCGGCGGAATTTCTTCTTTCTGAATTTCTTCTGTTTCGTTTATTTCTTCTATTTCTTCTTTTTCCTCGATCTCATCAAGATCCCTGCTGTTCCCGGATTCTTCTGTATGTCCAAGATTTGCCAGAGCATCGAGTTCCTCGTCTGTCAGATCCGGTTCTTTTTTCTTTTCATTCCGAATATAAGTCACACAGCGCTGTGCCTTTGTCACATTGAATTTTGGAACGGCTTTTACGTAGTAATAATAATCGTCGTCATCATATTCCAGGTATTCTGTCCGGGTGTAGTCTGCACCGAACAGGAAAAACTCCAGAACAAATCCAACCAGACAGCCGGCCGCCGCCCCGATCAGAACCATCGGGAGTGCAATCTGTACATCCAGTGCCAGGCTTCCGGCAATCATAATAACCGCATAGGCAACCGAACCTGCCACAATGGAAATCTGCCATGCATAGTCCGCACTGCTGTGGCGGATTGCATTGACAAGAAGTACGGTCAGTGCGCAGGCGATCAGAACCAGCAGCATTTCCTCATTGCGGAAGAGGCCGTTGAAAAATTCCTGTACGACTGCCGTGATCTCCGGTGCTTCCGCCGCATGAAGCAGCGGCTCCATTTTTCCGTGAATCATGTCGCACATATAGTAGACAACGACACCGCAGGCTGCTGAAAATGCAGAGAGCGGCGTGCCGGCAAGACCATAGGCAACCGGAACGGCAGATGGCACGTGAAGCCAGAATGCGAGCGGTGACAAAAGGAGTGCCGGCGCATCCTTCGGCACAAAGCGAAGATATAGAAACCAGAGCACCAGCAGAACCAGCGCCGCAAGACCCGCGATTACCATGTGAAGTGCAAAGCAGTGGCCGATGATCACCAGCATTGCAAGGAAAACCATTCCATTCAATGGCAGGATGGCGCAGATCAGTGACAGAATCAATACCACATACATGCTGTCCAGCATCTTCAGATAGCCGAGATTGGAATTAATACCACGAAATACAGCAAGAGCGAGCAGAAATTTCACAATCGGAAGTACGATTCCGCTGCAGGAGCCGTAAAACTCTTTTAATTTTTCTTTCAGTTCAATCAATACTGTCATGTTTCCTTCCTCCTGCGCCCGGATTTCTTCCCGCTTTTTTCCTGTTCCTCATACATGTTCTGCAGGTCATCCAGCTCTTTTCCATACCATTTCAGCTTTTTCTGTGCTCCCTGGTAACGGATCGTGCTGATCACATACACGGCAATGGAATAGACTGCCAGAAAACACAGATAGGACGCGATCAGACACCCTGCTGCAAACTGCAGGTCGATTGTGTCTATCTCGTCCACCAACCATTCAATATGATATAAGACTGCAACCGCAAGTACCAGAATGTATCCGATGGAAGCCAGAAAAAAATTTTTCAGAAGCTCTTTTCCGATGTAATCACTCCGAAAATAGCGGCCGATTCGTAAGGCATTTTTTTCTTCTTTTTTTTCGAAAAAAGCCAGTTTTGTCATCTGACGAATCCTTTTTTCGTCCAACATGCCTCTTGGTCTCCTCTTCCCGTTCTAAATTATGTTTATTTTACCATATGTTTCCGATATTGGAAAGCTATTCTCAAAATATTCACACACTATTTTACAATTGCCGCACAAACAAAATCCACCTGTTCTGCTCCATTCACTTTCAACAGTGACGCAATGGCATCAACCGTGCTTCCCGTTGTGTAAATGTCATCTACCAGAAGAATCCGGCAGTATTTCATCTGTCCCGGCTTTGCCAATGCAAAAGCTCCCTCCAGGTTTTTCCGCCGCTCGGCGGGACCAAGCTCTTTCTGGCGTTTTGTTTTTTTCACACGGCGGATCAGGCGGGCATTCACGGGAAGTTCCATTTCTTCTGCCAGCTTTTCTGCAAATACCTCCGCCTGATTGTAGCCGCGCTTCCGCTGTCTCGCCGGATGAAGCGGCACCGGAACGAGCACCTCCGGATTTCTTCTCTGGATCTGCTTTCCCACATAGAAAAACGCCGCGTGAGCATAAAATCCGGCGTATTCCTGCCGTTCATGATATTTGAACCGCATCAGGGAAGCCTCAAGTTCCCCGTGGTAACCGTACGGCGCAAAACCGCGGTCGAAGCTGTGCCTCGTTCTGCTGCAGTCCCGGCAGAACTCTTCCTCACTTCCCACGGGTTTCCCGCATTTTTTGCACCGCGCGCCCAGAATCGGATGGATCTTTTCCACACAATTCCGGCATAGATACGGCTCCTCACGTGACAGCAGTCCGTCACAGATGGGACATCGTCTCGGATAAACTGCGTTTAAAAGCCAGTTTCCTGTTTTATTTTTTTCTTTCATGTAACCTGCGCTTTCCCTTATCCACTCTGCCGGATGCAGCCGCATCCATGCCCCGGAAAAACGTGTTTACGCGTTTTCTTCCCGCATTTCCCAGATTCTTCTGGCGAGCGTTGTATACCGGTTCGCCTCGATATGATTTCCGATCATTGCCTGGAATGTCACATCACTTCCGACGATGGTGACGCACTTTCTGGCTCTCGTCACGGCCGTATACAGAAGATTCCGCGTCATCAGCATGCGCGGGCCGCCGAGCAGCGGAATCACAACCGCCGGGTACTCGCTTCCCTGCGCTTTATGTATCGTTGTGGCGTAGGCGAGCTCCAGCTCGTCCGCCTGTTTGAACGTATAGTCTGCGAATTTTCCTTCCTCAAACTCCACGGTGATCACCTCGGTATACGGGTTGATGCTCCGGATCATGCCGAGGTCTCCGTTGAATACACCCATACCGCGCTCCGCCACGATTCCGTTGATGCCGCGGATTTCCCACTCCATCTGGTAATTGTTGCGGATCTGCATGACCTTGTCGCCCTCGCGGAGGATATTACCTCCATTTTCCCGCTCGGCTTTGTCCGGTGCGGGCGGGTTCAGGTATTTCTGCAGAATCTGATTCAGATTTTCCACGCCGAGTGCACCTTTCCGCATCGGAGTCAGAATCTGGATATCCTGCGGGCGGGCATCCACATAACGCGGCAGTTTCTGGGACACCAGCGTCACCAGCACTTTCCAGATCACGTTGACATCGTACCGTTTCAAAAAGAAGAAATCTTTGCTCTTATTGTCCAGTATAACCTCTTCCCCATTATGGATCTTATGTGCATTGACAACAATATCGCTCTGGGATGCCTGCCGGAAAATGTGCGTCAGGCAGACAATCGGAAAGCATTCCGAACGGATCAGATCCCGGAGGACACTGCCCGGGCCGACACTTGGAAGCTGGTTCTGGTCTCCCACCAGGATCAGCCTTGTTCCCGGCACAATCGCGGAAAGAAGGGCATGCATCAGGTGGATATCAACCATCGACATCTCATCAATGATGATGACATCCGCGTCGAGCGGATTATCTGCGTTCCGCTCAAAATGCACATTTGCCGAGGAGTCATCCACATTTCCCGTCAGTTCCAGAAGACGATGGATCGTGCATGCCTCACAGCCAGTTGCCTCTGTCATTCGTTTCGCCGCTCTTCCGGTCGGCGCTGCCAGGAAAATGTCGAGGCCTTCTGCCTCAAAATAATGGATCATCGCATTGATGGTCGTCGTTTTTCCGGTTCCGGGACCTCCGGTCAGGATCATAAGACCGCTGTATGCCGCCTCAACGACTGCCGTCTTCTGCATCTCATCCAGCTCGATCTGATATTTTTTCTCGATCTTTCCGATCCGCTTTTCGATTGCCTCACGGTCTTCCTCGCATGTAATATTCAGCTCATGCAGCATGCGCGCCGTACTCAGTTCCAGATAATAATACTGGCTGGCGTACACAATCCGCAGCGGCTCATCCCCTTCCCGTTCGGCCGGGAGCTCGCGGATGACCGCTTTTTTGTCGATTGCCATATCCTGCAGAGATTTCTGCATCCGCTCCGGTTCTACGCCGAGAAGTTCCTGCCCTCTCCGAAGCAGCACCGGTTCCGGCAGATAGACATGGCCTTCTGCCGTCGCCTGATTCAGCACATACGAAAGACCGCTCTTGATGCGGAATTCGCTGTCCACGGCAATCCCGATTTTTCCGGCAATCTCATCCGCCGTCCGAAATCCCACGCCTGCGATATCTTCCGCCATTTTATACGGGTTTTCCTTTAAAATCCGGTACACATTGTCCCCGTACTGCTGATAAATCTTTGCACCGAGATTCAGTGCAATGCCATATCCCGAGAGGAAAATCATCGCATTCTGCATTTCGGCTTTTTCTGCCACCTGCTGTGCAATTTCACGCGCTTTCCGCTCGCTGATTCCCTTTACCTCCGCGAGGCGCTCCGGCTCTTCCTCGATGATCCGAAGCGTATCGTCACCGAAGCGGCGCACAATTCTTGCCGCCAGCGCCGCACCGACTCCTTTGATCGCACCGGAACCGAGATACCGCTCCAATGCAACAGAATCCTGTGGAACTTTCGTCTCATAGGATTCAATGCGGAACTGCTTTCCATAGGCAGCATGTTCAATATAATCTCCGGAAGCCTCGATCAGCTCGCCCTCTCCGATCATCGGAAGCGTGCCGACGCATGTCAGCTCGCGCCCCTTCATGCTCAGATTCAGGACGGTATAGCCGTTCTCCTCATTTCGGAAAATAATGTGTTCTACGTAGCCTTCTACTTTTTCTTTTTCACTCATCTTTTATCAAAACTGGCTTTCAAATTCATTCATCACTTCGCGGTACTGGCCGGTTCCAAGCGCAACGACGCTCGCCGGATTTTCTGCTGTCACGGTATTGATGCCGGTCCGCTCCTGGATCAGCTCGTCCATTCCGTCAAGGAGACTGCCGCCTCCGGTCAGGATAATGCCGCGGTCGGAAACATCGGATGCCAGTTCCGGCGGCGTTTTTTCCAGCACGGCACAGATCGCGTCCGCAATCTGGTTTGTCGTCTGGACAAGGGCACCTCGGATTTCGTCGGAGGAAACCGTAATCGTCGCCGGAAGTCCGGTGATGACGTTTCTTCCCTTGATCTCCATCGTTTTCTCCTCGGCCCGCGGATAAGCGGAACCAATCCGGATTTTCACTGCCTCTGCGGTCTGTTCTCCGATAAATACGTTGTATGTTTTCCGTACATAGCGGATGATATCCTGGTCAAATGTCTCACTGGAAATCTTGACCGAATTGGAAACAACGGTTCCCGCAAGCGAGATCACAGCGATATCCGTCGTGCCTCCGCCGATGTCCACGATCATATTTCCGCATGGTTTCGTAATGTCAATTCCGGATCCGATTGCCGCTGCCACCGGCTCCGGCACGATCAGCACTTCCCGGGCTCCCGCCTGGTACGTTGCCTCCTCCACAGCCTTCCGCTCTACTTCCGTCACACCGGACGGCACACAGATGCTGATTCTCGGTTTCCGGAATGCTCTTCTTCCCATTGCCTTCTGGATAAAGTAGCGCAGCATGCGCTCGGTGATCAGAAAGTCCGTGATCACGCCCTGCCGCATGGGCCGGACCGCCATAATATTGCCCGGTGTCCGTCCAATCATCTGACGCGCTTCTTCTCCAATTGCCCGTACTTTATCTGCATCTTTATCATACGCAACTACGGACGGCTCCTTTAATACAATGCCTTTTCCCTTGGCATAGACCAGGATGCTGGACGTCCCCAGATCAATTCCGATATCGGTCGTTGCAGCCATAGTAATCCCCTTTCCTGTTCTCTTTTATTTTTCTTTATTTTAATCTGTTTGAAATTTGTATAGAATAAGTTCGGGTTCAAAACACCCGAAACACAAAAGGATCGAATGTGTTCTGAACCCAACCCGCTTCTTATTATATACAATCCCTTTTAAAATGGAAAGGATTTTTTAGAGATATTTTTCGACATATTTTCCGGTGTAGGATACCGGGCTCTTGGCCACTTCCTCCGGCGTTCCGCACGCAATCACGGTTCCGCCGCCGTCTCCGCCCTCCGGTCCGATATCAATAATATAGTCCGCCGTCTTGATGACATCCAGATTGTGTTCGATAACAACGACGGTATTTCCGCCCTCGGACAGGCGGTGCAGAATCTCCACCAGTTTGTGGACATCCGCAAAATGAAGTCCCGTCGTCGGCTCGTCGAGAATGTAGATCGTTTTTCCCGTGCCGCGGCGGCTCAGCTCTGCTGCGAGCTTGATACGCTGCGCTTCTCCACCGGACAGCGTGGTGGACGGCTGGCCGAGTCGGATGTAGGAAAGGCCGACATCGTACAGGGTCTGTAATTTCCGGAAAATCGACGGTACCGGCCTGAAGAATTCCAGTGCCTCCTCGACCGTCATATTCAGCACATCGTAGATGCTCTTTCCTTTGTATTTGACTTCCAGTGTCTCACGGTTGTACCGTTTTCCATGGCAGACCTCACACGGCACATAGACATCCGGCAGGAAGTGCATTTCGATCTTCAGGATACCGTCGCCGCCGCAGGCCTCGCATCGGCCGCCCTTCACATTAAAACTGAATCTTCCCTTCTTGTAGCCGCGCGCCTTGGCATCCTGCGTTGCCGCAAACAGGTCGCGGATCTGATCGAACAGACCTGTGTACGTTGCCGGATTGGAACGCGGTGTTCTTCCGATCGGGGACTGGTCGATGTCGATGACCTTATCGAGCTGTTCCATACCGATGATGTCTTTGTGTGCACCCGGAATCGTCCGCGCACGGTTCAGATCTCTTGCCAGCCGTTTGTACAGAATTTCATTGACAAGGGAACTCTTTCCCGATCCGGAGACTCCGGTCACGCAGGTCATGACACCGAGCGGGAAATTCACGTTGATATTTTTCAGATTGTGCTCTTTTGCTCCGACTACCTTCAGCCAGCCCGTCGGCTTTCTGCGCTCGGACGGAACCGGAATTTTCAGCTCTCCGCTTAAGTATTTTCCGGTGATGGAATTCGGATTTTTCATCAGATCTTCCGCCGTTCCGATCGCCACCAGCTCTCCGCCGTGCTCACCGGCTCCCGGGCCGATATCGACAACGCAGTCAGCGGCGCGCATCGTATCCTCGTCGTGCTCCACGACGATCAGGCTGTTTCCGAGGTCACGCAGATGTTTCAGCGTCGCGAGAAGTTTGTCGTTGTCTCTCTGGTGAAGACCGATGCTCGGCTCGTCGAGAATATAGGCGACACCGACAAGGCCGGAGCCGATCTGCGTTGCCAGACGGATTCTCTGCGCCTCACCGCCGGACAGCGATGCCGTTCCGCGCGCCAGGGTCAGATAGTTTAATCCGACATCCGCAAGGAAGCTCACACGCGCACGGATCTCTTTTAAAATCTGCTTTCCGATCAGCAGCTGCTGTTCGGAGAGTTCGAGGTTCTGCATAAACTTCTGCAGATTGTCGATGGAAAGGGATGTTACTTCAAAAATATTTTTATCTCCGACCGTCACACCAAGCGACGTCGGTTTCAGACGCTGGCCATGGCACGCCTGGCACGGGGTCACACGCATGAAGGTTTCGTATTCCTGTTTTGTAGAATCCGATCCGGTCTCACGGTAGCGGCGCTCTACATTTTTGATCAGCCCCTCAAAAGCCACATCGTACACACCGACGCCGCGCTGACCGCGGTAATGCACCTTGACGGATTTTCCGTTCGTTCCGTAAATCAGGATATCGTGGATTTTTTTCGGATATTCACAGAACGGAGTGGAAAGGGAAAAATCGTACTCCTCTGCGAGCGCATCGAGAATGGCTCTCGTATAGCTCGATTTGTCCGTGCAGGACTGCCAGCCGAGCACGGTGATGGCTCCGTCTGCGATGGATACGGTCTTGTCCGGAATCATCAGATCCTCGTCGAACTCCATCTTGTAGCCAAGGCCGGCACAGCTCGGGCAGGCGCCGAACGGGTTGTTGAAGGAAAAGCTTCTCGGCTCAATCTCCTCCATGCTGATGCCGCAGTCCGGGCAGGAAAAGCTCTGGCTGAAGTTGAGCTGATTTCCGTCCATCGTGTCGACCACCAGAAGGCCGTCCGCCAGATCCAGTACATTCTCGACGGAATCCGTCAGACGTTTCTCAATGTCCGGTTTGACTACAAGACGGTCCACAATAATGGAAATGTTGTGTTTCAGGTTCTTATCCAGCGTAATCTCCTCGGACAGCTCATACTGGCTGCCGTCGATCATCACGCGGACATAGCCGCTGCGTTTTGCCTGTTCGAGCACCTTTTCGTGTCTTCCCTTGCGGCCGCGCACAACCGGCGCGAGAAGCTGGATTTTCGTCCGCTCCGGGAGTGCCATGATCTGATCGACCATCTGGTCCACCGACTGGCGGCTGATGACTTTTCCGCACTTCGGGCAGTGCGGAATACCGATTCTCGCGTACAGAAGACGGAAGTAATCGTAAATCTCCGTCACGGTTCCGACGGTGGAACGCGGGTTCCGGTTCGTCGATTTCTGATCGATCGAAATAGCAGGCGGCAGGCCTTCGATGCTGTCCACATTCGGTTTTTCCATCTGTCCTAAGAACTGGCGCGCGTAGGAGGAAAGGCTCTCCATGTACCGCCGCTGGCCCTCCGCATAGATCGTGTCAAACGCAAGCGAACTCTTTCCTGAACCGCTGAGGCCCGTAAATACAACAAACTGGTTTCTGGGGATATCGACATTCAGTGCTTTCAGGTTGTTCTCCCTGGCTCCCCGTATTCTGATAAACTCTTTTTTCTCTGCCATAACTGTTCCTCTTATTAATTGGAATCCCTGTCCGGACAGGGACAGGAATCTTGTCTCGTTTTCTCCCATTATAGCACACCGCCGTGCGTTGTGCAAACATTTGTTCTATTTCTTTATCATCTTTTTACAGCAGAAAATCTGCCAGAATCACATTGCTGACGGAAATCCCATCGCGTGTCAGAGCCAGGCGCCCGCTGTGTTCCTGTAAAAGATGCATCGCTTCGTATTTCTTCAGAACCCCGCCGTATACGGCATGGATCTCCTTTCCAAACTGCTCCTCAAACTCCGCCGTCGAGATCCCTTGTGTCATTCGAAGGCCGAGAAACATAAATTCTTCCATGGCATCCTGCTGGGAAAGAATTTCCTCATCCTCACGGATCTTTTCCAGTGCTCCGCACGCTTTCAGATACAAAGATCGATCTGCCGTGTTCGTCCACCGGCGGTTTCCGAATAACGATGCCGCGGAAGGCCCGAACCCCAGATAATCCGTCCTTTTCCAGTAGCCGATATTGTGGCGGCATGCGAAGCCCGGCTTTGCATAATTCCATCAAACACTTGTAATGATTACCCACAACAACGAACTTGC
>JABLTM010034451.1_pt1 | contig 13442 bp, 14 predicted proteins | sample 7160121 | NCBI WGS metagenome assembly JABLTM01 (sample SAMN14651224, study PRJNA627086) | human gut metagenome | isolation source: feces | host: Homo sapiens
AAAACTCGCCACTATGCTATTGTTTTGCATAAGGGCGAGTTTGTTTCTCACGGTACCACCTTAATTATTATCTATTTTTATAAATAATTTCTCATTTTACTTTAACGCAGTATTACGGATAATCTTAAGTTTATTTTCGGATTATCAACTCTAAAGTTACTTTCCATTTATCTTTATTTTAGAAGCTTACAGCCTGTGACTTCTATTCTCTTTAAATTAGTTTTAAATGTACTCCTCTTTTTCTTTGTTTTTATTTATTTTGTTATGCTTTTAATATGCTATAATTATATATCTTTTTATTTCTTTTGTCTAGTGATTTTTGGAATTTAATACCAATATGCTAATTTTAAAAATGAATTTACTAATTTGGTTTGTTCCTCAAGTTCTTCTTCATTAGATACATTATATTTTTTTGCTTTTATATTTCTTGAATCTAATGTCCATAAAAATGCTTTTAACTTTGGAAATCTTTTAACATTATTTTTCATAAATTCCATTAAATCACATAATTTTCTATATATTTCACTTTGTTCTTTTTGTTCTTTATTATATTTATCTATATCTACTATTAATTCAAATGGTTTTGAAATTTTTAATCTATAACTATCTTTATCAATTGTTTTTATAAAATTTTCATAACTTTCACAAAAAATTCTATACATTGTATTTCTCCCTAAAAATTTTTAATTTTTTGACAAATTCATTTCTTTTACTTTCAAATAAATCATCTCTATTCAAGATTTCATCTATTATCTCTAATCATAAATGTGCCTCTTTTTCTAGTAATATTATACACGTTAAATTTTGTTTTATCAATAATTTATTATAATTTATATTAATACTAAAACTAAAACCTAAAACAGCATTGCACTTGATATGCACTGCTGTTTTAGGTTTGTTTTTTAACTACACCAGTTCTTTATCCGGTAATAGCATGTCTGTTGCGTCCCACAGTAGGATGCAATATTCTTTGTTCATATCTTCTTTGTATGAAAGGTTGAACTGAACTGCAGCCTCTTCAGGATCCCAGTATTGCTGTTTCACTGTGCATACTTCTTCCCAAGTTGGCCACCTGTTTTCTCCGAATACTGCTACTATTTTTTGTTCTCCTGATAAAAGAACCGCTTTTTCTTTTCCGGTATATTCTTTTTGGGCCTTTTTATAGGCATCTAAAATTTGCAACCGAAGTTTTTCTTCATTTCTTTTGTTAACCCTTTTGTTCCTCCATAAATGTAGTGCATATTGATCTATATTGACATACTCCGACTTCGGTGGATGTACCTGCATTGCAATTTCACTTGTTTTCCAGGCTATTTCTTTTAGCTTTACCAGTTCTTCATATTCTGGTATGTTATTTTCGTGTGTTATGCACACGTGTTCCCACTCACCACTGCCTATAGCAAAACGTTTGGTAACATTTTGTTCTGTTGTGTAATCAGTCAATTCCACTACTCCTGTCTCAATATTTACTTCTTTTTGGATGATTTCTCTTAAAGTGTTCATTTTTTCCTCCTTATAATTGCTCGGAGGATTATACCTCCGAAAGTTTGACCTTTTCAAAGGCATAATACATATTACATTTTTATTATATCACCAATTAACATAAAATTCAAGTTTTTTATTCCAGATACTTCTTCAAAAACTTACCAGTATAACTTTGTTCATTCTTACAAATTTGTTCAGGTGTACCAACAGCAACAACCTGTCCGCCACCATCTCCACCTTCTGGACCCAAATCAATAATATGATCACAAGTTTTTATTAGGTCAAGATTATGTTCAATAACAATAATTGTATTTCCCGTATCAACTAATCTTTGTAAAATATCAACTAATCTATGAACATCAGCAATGTGAAGGCCTGTAGTTGGTTCATCTAAAATATACAACGTTTTTCCTGTTGCTCTTTTTGAAAGTTCTGTTGCAAGTTTAACCCTTTGAGCCTCACCACCAGATAATGTTGTTGACGGCTGTCCTAGTTTGATGTATCCTAGTCCTACATCATATAAAGTTTGAATTTTTTGTTTTATTTTTGGTATTTTATCAAAAAATTCTAATGCTTCTTCAACTGTCATATCAAGCACGTCCGCTATGTTTTTACCTTTATATTTAACCTCTAGCGTTTCTCTATTATATCTTCTTCCTTTACATACTTCACATGGTACATAGACATCTGGCAAAAAGTGCATTTCTATTTTGTGAACTCCGTCACCATTGCAACTTTCACATCTTCCACCTGCTACATTAAAGCTGAATCTTCCTTTCTCAAAACCACGCAATTTTGCTTCATTTGTTCCTGCAAAAATGTCTCTAATTAAATCAAATACTCCTGTATATGTTGCAGGATTTGAACGTGGTGTTCTTCCTATTGGTGACTGGTCTATGTTAATTATTTTGTCTATATTTTCTAGTCCTTTTACTTCTTTGCATTTTCCTGGTTTCTCTGATGAACCGTTTAGTTCTTTTGCTATTGTTTTATATAGTACTTCATTTACAAGTGTTGATTTTCCTGAGCCTGAAACCCCTGTAACACATGTAAATACTCCTAATGGGAATTTTACACTTATATTTTTTAAGTTATTTTCTGTTGCATTTTTCACTTCAATTGCTTTTGATTTTACAATTTTTCTTCTTTTTTTAGGAACTTCTATTTTCTTTCTACCACTTAAATACTGGCCTGTAACAGAATCTTTTACTAATTTTACTTCTTCTGCTGTTCCTTGTGCCATAACATTTCCACCATGTACACCAGCACCTGGACCAATATCAATAATTTGGTCTGCTGCATACATTGTGTCTTCATCATGTTCTACAATTAGTAAAGTATTTCCTAAATCTCTTAATTTTTTAAGTGTTGCAATTAATTTATCATTATCTCTTTGGTGTAGTCCTATACTTGGTTCATCCAAAATGTACATAACACCTGTAAGTCCTGAACCGATTTGAGTTGCTAAACGAATACGTTGAGCTTCCCCTCCTGATAATGTTCCAGCACTTCTTGATAATGTTAGATATTCTAGTCCTACATCAATTAAGAATTGAAGTCTTTTGTTTATTTCTTTTAAAATCATGTCTGCAATCATTGCTTCTTTTTGTGTTAATTTTAATGTACTTAAAAATTCTTTTAAAGACTTAATTGACATGTCTGTAACTTCATTTATGTTTTTACCATTTATTTTAATACATAATATTTCTTTCTTTAAACGAGCTCCATTACAAGTATGGCAATGTGAATTTGTCATATACATTTCATAAAAAGTTCTCATTCCTTGTGATTTTGTTTCACTATGACGTCTATCTAGTGTTGGTAAAACACCTTCAAATGGAGCTGTAAACTTTCTTATGCCTGCAGCAGATGCATATTCAAAATCAATTTTCTCGTCACCTGTACCATATAAGATTTTTTCCATAAACCATCTTGGCAATTTTTTAATTGGAACACCTTTTATTTCCACACCATAATGTTTTGCAATACTTTCAAAATACATTTTGGCCATAGTGTCACCTTTTTTCATTGTACTTGCACCAAATGCCTTAATTCCATCATAAAGTGTTTTGTTTTTATCTGGTACTATCAAATCCTCGTCCATTTTCATTAAATATCCTATACCCATACAAGTTGGACAAGCACCATATGGATTATTAAATGAAAACATTCTTGGAGTTATTTCTGGGAAGCTGAAACCACAGTCTGGACACGCATAATTTGAGCTATATAAAACTGTTTTGTTTTCATCTTTTGTTATAACATTTACTAATACTAAATTATCAGCATGTTTTAAAGCAATTTCAACAGACTCTGTAAGTCTACTTCTTATTTCTGGTTTTACAACTAATCTATCTACTACTAATTCAATTTCATGTTTTTTATTTTTATCTAGTTTAATTTCATCTGACAAATCATAAACTTCGCCATCAATTCTAGCTCTTACAAATCCATCCTTTTGATAACCCTCTAATTGTTTTACAAACTCACCTTTTCTACTTCTTACAACTGGTGCCAAAATTTGTATTTTTGTACCTTCTTCTAATTCCATAATATTATCAACAATTTGGTCAATTGACTGTTTTTCAATTTTTTTACCACAGTTGGGGCAATATGGTACGCCTATATTTGCATATAATAAACGAATATAGTCATATATTTCTGTTACAGTACCACCTGTTGAACGTGGATTTTTTGATGTTGTTTTTTGGTCTATTGATATAGCTGGTGAAAGCCCTTCAATTGACTCAACATCAGGTTTCTCCATTATTCCTAAAAACTGTCTTGCATATGAAGACAAACTTTCTACATATCTTCTTTGCCCTTCTGCATATAATGTATCAAATGCAAGAGATGATTTTCCAGAACCTGAAAGTCCTGTTATTACAACCATTTTATCCCTTGGTATTTCTAAATTTATATTCTTTAAATTATGCTCTTTAGCGCCTTTTATTATTATTTTATCATTCATTTTACTTCCTCCATGTCCAAAAGGGACGGTTCTTTTTGGACATTTTGTCCATTTGGAACCATTCTGCTTTTAATTATACTATATTTCATACATAAAAACAAGAGTTTGGTAAAAGTTTTCATTTCCATTGGTAAAAGTTTTCGTTTCTAAATTTTGAATTTACAAAAAAAGTACCATTATAATTCAAACAGTACTTTCTATATTTTTGTATTTCTCTATTTTTTTAATACATTATTTTTTAAACACATTATCTTTTGCAACTTTAAATAATTCGTTTAAAGTTTGCCATATCATTTCTTTAGTCTCATTATCAATATTTTTATAAGAAGCCATCATAGTTCTAGCACTAGTAAACCAATTAGATTTAATCTCTTTCATAGTTTGAGCATCTGTAGTATTCAAAATATCAAAAACAACATCTATAACCTGTTCTCTTTTAGTAGGTTCAACATTTTCAAGCCATTCCTTAATTGTTTTATCTACAAACTCACTACCATTTGTAACCTCTTCTAATGTTACAAATTCCTTTCCTAGCACTTCCCAGCTATATAAATCGTGTTGCATAATTCCTTTTTGAATGCTTTTAACAACAGTATATTTTTCCCTATGATTCATAAGCCTTCCTATTACAGATGATTGAGGTATATATGTATGGACCTTTTCTATCATTTCCTTGTATTCAGGTGTCTCTATTACATCATCACAAAATCCTGGTCCATCATTATTATACACATTTATTATTCTATCTTTAATTTCTTTATTTACAAATGTTGCAGCATATACAGCTACATTTCCACCTTTTGAATGTCCACCTATTCTTATTTTCTTGTCTGGATATTCCTGAGCTATAATTTCTAAATATTTTTTAGCTGATATTTGTGATGCAATATGGCTTTTAAAGCTCATATTTAAATCTTCTTTCCATCCTACTATCGTGTTGTCTGTTCCTCTGTATGATACAAATATTGTATTGTCTGGCATTAAAACTGTTATTGCTGCAAATTGTTTTTCTTGCTCTTGGTCAATTTTGTTGATATATTTTGTTGCTAATAATTTTCCAAATCTTTCTGATTCTCCCATTAATGGAAATAAGTCTACATCATCTTTCCATAAAATTGGTAATTTTCTTATGTCTTGTTTTTTAAACCTTTCACTTAATTCCTTTATTGTTACAACTTCATTTTCTTTTATTATTTTGTCAAATGGAAAGTATGAAAATCTTGATAATATTAAATTGTCTATTTCGTTGAATTCTGATTGTTCTATGCTTAAATCTCCTCTCCATTTTACATAGTCACATACATTTGACATTTTTTATTCCTTCTTTCGTTTCGTCTATTTATATGTTAATTTTAAATTATTTTGCTAAAAAAGTAAAGATATTAAGATAAAAAAAAGAGTAGCTTATAGCTACTTTTTGTTGACTTATGCAAGTCCATATTTCTTTTTGAATTTGTCTGCTCTTCCACCAACTGTTTCTTGTCTTAAGTTTCCTGTCCAGTATGGATGACATTTTGAACAAACATCTACTTTTATATCTTTTTTTGTTGAACCAACTTCTAAAACATTTCCACATGCACATGTGATTGTTGTTTGGTTGTATGTTGGATGTATTCCTTCTTTCATTTCAATTTCACCTCTTTTTCGTTTTTTATAACATGACTGTTTTTTATAATAACATATTATCAAAATTTTTTCAAGTACTATTTTGTGGTATTTTCATTTTCTTGTTCACTAAATATATATTGTGCTGATTGTAATAGTTCTTTTTTTAGTGACATTTTATGTACTAATTTGCCCATTACATTAAATACACATGCTATTATTAATATTAACATACCTATTTTCTTCCAATATTTTTTTAGCATACTTTTTCTCCTTCTCAAAATAATACATTTCTATTATACTGTTATTTTGACAAAATGTCAATGAAAATTCATAAAAATACTACTTTTTGTATTTCTCTGTTTTCAATTAATTCATAAATTTGCTTGTTATTTTTTATATCCTCAATATTTTTTCCATGCATTGTAAAAATACCTTTTACTCCTGAATATAGAGCATAATGTATTGCTTCTACATCTTCTTTACTTCCTATTTCATCACATGCAATTATTTCTGGGGCCATTGTTCTTATTAACATATGTATACCTTGATTTTTTTCTACATTTTCTATAATGTCTGTTCTTATTCCTACATCATTTTGTGGAATTCCTTTATACATTGCTGCTATTTCACCTCTTTCGTCTACTACTCCACATGTTTTACCTTTAAAATTGATTTCATCTATTCCATTACTTAGTCTTCTTATAATATCACGTAACATTGTTGTTTTTCCTCTTCCTGGAGGTGCCACAAGAATTGTATTATATATTGATTTATTTTCTATATCGATTACTTCTCTTAGTACTCTTGTGCTACAATTTAAAACTTCTCTTGCTATTCTAAAGTTTAAGCTTGATATATGTTTTACATTTATTATTTTACCATTTTCTATAACACATGACCCGGTTAACCCAATACGATGGCCTCCTTTTACTGTTATAAATCCTTCACAAATTTGATTTTTGTATGCATATATAGAGTTTTCACATAGCCTTTCTACTATTTGTAATATTTCTGCTTGTGTTATATTATATTGCAATATCAAGTCTCTTTCTCGTAATTTTAGTATTATTGGTCTTTCTGCTCTCATTCTAATTTCTTGCAATTCTTCTGCAATTTTACTGTTTTCTTGAAATAAATTAAAAAAAATCTGATATATTTTATTTGGAAAATATCTTAAGATTTCGTCTATATTTTTCATATTTAATTTCATTCCTTCCTTAATGCTTGAACTTTGTTGAAAATTTTACTTGTCATATTTTTACATTATATTATATTCGTTTTTTCTGTATTTTATTACTTTTTTTGGTTATACTAAACATATTAATTAATCTAAAAATAATAATGTAAACATTCAAAATTCTAATACTTCTGTGACAAATAACGAAGAATCAAAAAATAAAACTGAAGTTTCTGAAAATTCTTCTCATAATGAAACAGAGCAAAAAAAAGAAGAAGAAATTTCTTCTTTTACAACAAAAATTTATACTAAAGACTCTGCTAGACAAAATAATGTGGCTATAACTTGTTCTTCTTTAAATGGAACTATTATAAAAAATGGTTCTACATTCTCTTTTTGTAAAACTCTTGGCCCATCTACATCTGCAAAAGGATATCAAGAAGCTGACATATTTGATCAAGAAGGTAATAAGAAGAAAGGCCTTGGAGGTGGCAATTGTCAAGTAAGCACTACTTTATATAATGCAGTTTTAAAAGTTCCTAATCTAGTTATTATTGAAAGACATGAGCATAGCAATAAGGTCCCATATATTTCTAATGGTAAAGATGCAGCTGTTGCTTATGGTAGTTATGATTTAAAGTTTAAAAATAATACTGGATTTGATATTAAGATTTCTACATCTGCAACCACTAATAATGTTTCTGTAAAACTTTATAAAATTAATTTTTAGGAATTTTATTTATGATATTATTTTCTTTTTTGCCAAAATGCTTTAGTGTTTTATTTAGCTCTGCTCCTAGAAATAATGAGTAAAAACATGAATATGTCCACATCATAATAAGCATCAATGTGGTTAAGCTTCCATATGTAATGGAAAATCCTTTAAATATGTCTAAATATTTAGAAAATACAAATGATATCACATTAAGTGCAAGTGCTCCAAATATTGCTCCTGGAATTTGGCTTTTAAATGTAACTTTGTGTTTTGGCATAAATCTATATAAAAATAGGAATATTATAAATGTTGCAAATATAAAACCTATTTCTGTTAGTACTTGTGAAAATGCACTAAAATTTTCTAATGCCCCAAAATATTGTTGCATTATTGATTTTAGACTATTTCCAAATACTAGCAATACCATTCCTAACATTATTAAAACAATGAATATTATTGTCTCTAAAAGTGCCATTATCCTTAAATATATAACTGATTTTTCATTGTCTTCATCTGTGTTATAGACTGAATGTAGCCCTTTCGTAAGTGCAAATAACCCTTTGCCTGCTGACCATAGTGTAAATATTATTGAAATTGATATTGTTCCTATTGATTTTGAATACACTTCTCTTACTATTCCAATTACAAATTCATTCATACTTGATGGTATTATTTTTGAAATCACATCAAATAATGTTTGTTGCTCTATATTAGTATATTGTATAAGTGTTATCAATAATATTAAAAATGGTATAAATGATAATATTGTATAATACGAGCATTGTGCTGAATATTCACTTATATGGTCTTCTCCGCTACTTTTTAAAATTATATTGAATTGTTTTATTCTATTTTCAATTCTAAATTTTATTTTTTTCATTATATTAACCTTCCCTTTTATTTTTGTGTTTAGTCTTTTTTCTTTTTTGCTTCTTTTTGTTTTTTGGGTAAGTCTTTTAAGTCTCCAACTTTTTCTATTATTTCTTGTTTTTGTTTATTTACATTTTCTTTAAATTCATCTGTTTGTTCTGCTACTTGTCTTTTAATTTCTTCTTTTTTCTCTTTTATTTTTACCTTTATTGATTGTACTTTTGGATATGCTTCTAGTAATCTTCTATATAATCCAGATTTGTTTAAAAGTGCCTCTTTTACTTTGCTTGTTATTTCTTCTGTATTATCCAAGCTCTTTCCAAATTCTTTTGTTGTTTTTCCAACATAGCTGATTACATTGGTTGATACAATATTGTCTACTAAATATATAGTTAAGAGTACCCCAAATAGTATGTTTAATGCTAATTCTGGTAATGCTTCAATTTTACCAATTAAAAATGGATTTGAAACATACATTATGAACATTCCTAGTAGTCCAAATGGAATTATTGTATTCAAGCATACTCTTCCATTTATATTAAATTTTCTTTGGCTATAGTCCCACCATCTTGCATGATATATTTTTTCCATAAAATAGCTTGTTAAATATTCTAGTGTTCCACATACTAGTATTGCCATTACAAATAATGCAAATGGATCTGGGGTATATTTTTTTAATAAAAGTGTTATTAATATTGCTCCTGTTCCATATATTGGACAATATGGTCCTATTAAAAATCCCCTATTTATAAATTTCTTTTTTTCTATTAATTTTCCTATTACTTCCATACACCATCCTGCAATAGAATATGTTAAAAATAGTAAAAAATATACTCTTATATCTATTCCGAATATTATCATTTATTTTTCCTCCGTTCTTTGTCAAAAGGGACGCCCTTTTTTGACAGAAATATATAAAGAATAAATTTAAAAACTTCAAAAATTTTGGGTAAATCTGTCAAAAAGGGGCGTCCCTTTTGACAAGTTTTATATTTCAATTCTATCTGTAAATTTGTCTTTTACTGATAATTTTAATAGTCTATTTTCCTCTTTTTCTAATTTAGGATCTTGGCTTACTATTTTGGTTGCTGCTTCTTGGGCTAGTTTTAATATATCCATATCTGTAAATAAATTTGCAATTTTAAAATCTGGTATACCATGTTGCATTGTTCCAAAAAAGTCTCCTGAACCTCTTATCTCTAAATCTTTTTGTGAAATTAAGAACCCATCATTTGTTTCACACATAATTTTCATTCTCTCTTTTGTGTTTTGTCCTTTTCCTTTATATTTTAGGACACAATATGATTTATATTCACCACGCCCTACTCTTCCACGTAATTGATGTAATTGTGCTAATCCAAATCTTTCTGCATTTTCAATTACCATTATATTTGCATTTGGAACATCTACTCCAACTTCAATTACAGTTGTAGAAATTAATATATCTATTTCTTTATTTTTGAATCTTTCCATTATTTTGTTTTTTTCTTTTGGTCTCATTTTTCCATGTATATATTCAACTCTATAATTTGAAAATGTTTCTTCCTTGCATTTTTCATATAATGTTTCAACTGCTTTTAAGTCTTTGTCCTCTTCTTCACTTTCTTCTACTAATGGACATACTATATATGCTTGTCTTCCTTCATCTACTTGTTTTTTTATAAAATTATTTATTCTCTCTTCCATTCTGTTTGTAACTGCAAATGTTTCTATTGTTTTTCTATTTGGTGGAAGTTCGTCAATTATTGATATGTCCAAATCTCCATAAAGTATTAACGCTAGTGTCCTTGGTATTGGTGTTGCTGACATTACTAATACGTCTGAATTTTGACCTTTTTGTACAATTTTCGTTCTTTGTTTTACTCCAAATCTGTGTTGCTCATCTGTTACAACTAATCCTAGATTTTTGAATTCTACATTTTCTTCTAGCATTGCATGTGTGCCAATTAATATGTCTATTTCACCATTTTTAAGTCTTTCTAAAATATATTCTTTATTCTTTTTACTGATTCCTGATATTAATAATTCACATTTTATATCAAATTGACTAAGCATTTTTTCAAAATTTGCCATATGTTGTGTTGCAAGTATCGCTGTTGGTGCTAAAATTGCTGCTTGATATCCAGATTTTACTGCTTTATATGCTGTTATCATTGCAACTACTGTCTTTCCAGAGCCTACATCCCCTTGTAATAATCTATTCATTGATTTTTCTGATTCCATATTTTCATCTATTTCTTGTAATACTTTTAGCTGTGCCTTTGTTAATTTGAATGGTAAAGTATTTATTACATCTGACATTTTTACGTTTTTATTAAATTTTATTCCTTTTTTGTCTGTCAAATTATTGTTTTTTAATTGTAGTAATGCTAGTTGTGTTGATAGCAATTCTTCAAAAACTAGTCTTCTCCTTGCTTTTTTGAAATCTTCAAAATCTTTTGGAAAATGTATATCATAATTTGCTTTATTTGCATTTTCTAATTTATATTCCTTTAATATGTAGTCTGGCAGAGTTTCTGGAAGACCTCCTTGCTCTTGCACTTTTTGTAGTCCATTTTCGATTATTTTTCTTAATGTGTTTTGTGTTAAACTAAATGTTAGTGGATAAATTGGTATTATTTTTCCTGTATTATTTGAATTTTCTATTTCATCAAATACTGGTGCATTCATACTTATTTTTCCATATTGAAATTCGATTTTCCCATAAAATCTGTATTTTTTTCCGTGTCTGAAATTTTGATTTTAGATATGGCTGATTAAACCATGTTATAACAGCTTGTCCTGTTTCATCCATAACTAATAATCTTTGCATTGTTCTTCCTTTGCTTATTCTTGTGTCTACAAGTCTTGACATTGCTATTGCTTCTATTAATGCTACTTCTCCATTTACACATTCACATATATTTTTTGGCTTGCTTCTGTCTTCATAGCCTCTTGGATAATACGTGATTAAATCTTTTACATTAAATATTCCTATTTTGTTTAATAGAGTTACCCTGTTTGGGCCTACTCCTTTTATATATTTTACATCTTCTGTTAAATCCATTTTCACTCACCTTTGCGGGATTAAGGGGCCATCACACAAAATCCCGAAATTTTTCAAAATTATATTTTTAATAATTTAAAATCTAGCCCATCACTACTAACTAATTTATATTCTATTCCTTCTGCATTGCCTTCTATTGCATCTTGAATTGAATTTGCATGTAGATGTCCATAATAGCATCTTTTTATATTATATTTTTTCATTAATTCTGTATATTCTGTTTTCATATAGTTTTTAGTTAATGGTGGATAATGCATAAATACTATTATTTCTTTATCTTCTCCATATTTTGATATCCCATCTTTTATAGAAAGTTCTAGTCTTGCTACTTCTCTCTTTGTTAGTCTAATATCTTCTTGGTCTTCTGAAATATTCCACCCTTTTGTTCCTGCAATTATTTTATTTTCAAATTCATAGCTATTATTATATAAAAAATCTATGTTTTTAAATTCTTTTGAATCTATATATTTTCTCATGCTTGTAACTGTTGACCACCAATAGTCATGATTTCCTTTTAGTAAGATTTTTTTTCCTGGTAAATTGTTTATAAATTCAAAGTCTTTTTCTGTTTCATCTAAATACATGGCCCATGAAAAGTCACCTGGCAATATTACAGTATCTTCTTTTTTTACTTTTGATAGCCAGTCTTGCTTTATTTTTTCTTCATAGTTTTGCCAATTTTTTCCGAATATGTCCATCGGCTTATTTGTACTAAATGATAAGTGTAAGTCTCCTATTACATATATTGCCATTTTTTCCTCCTTGTTTATTATTTTCCGTTCTTCTTTCTTGTTATAGTTTACAATATTTTTCCTTAATTGTCTATAATTGCTTTTAAGAAATTTGATTTTTTTGTTTTATGGTGTTATAATATTTTTATTAATACATAAGGAGGTTGACACTATGATAGACTAAGAGGTATTGTTACTAAAGGATTTGATGAATCATGTTGATTCGTCAAAACGGGAAGCTCTTTTAAATTTGCAAAAAGAACTTTCTTTAAGACCTGATTTAAAAATCAAGTCATATGATGGCGTACTTTCATTTGACTCTTTTTTAGGATATTTTTATAAGTATTCTAAATTAGAACTTATGCTTTTGGAGGCTTTGCATTCCGAAAAAAATTCCAAATGGTTAGAAAAAGTAAAAAGGGATAATCATCTTTATTTTCTGGTATATAATCCAGTTTGGAAAACCAATAAGATTATTTCAGATGTCCAGTTAGAATTAGTACTTATCAGTGAAGATGAAATTCCTGTTTTGGAAATCTATGCATCATAAAATAATATAGAGCCAATTCAATTGAATTGGCTCTATATTATTTAATTTAATTTCAAATTTGGTATAGCATTTAAATCTAATGAATTACTTTTTCCATCTATAAAATTATAATATCCAGCTGATGCAATCATTGCTGCATTATCTGTACATAATTTCAAATCAGGCATATATACTTTTATCCCTTGCTTTTCTAGTTTTAAAAATTCATTTCTTATATAACTATTTGCAGATACACCACCTGCTAATGCTATTGTTTTTAATCCTGTTTGTTTTAATGCTTTTTCTGCAT
>JABLTM010079986.1_pt1 | contig 13394 bp, 9 predicted proteins | sample 7160121 | NCBI WGS metagenome assembly JABLTM01 (sample SAMN14651224, study PRJNA627086) | human gut metagenome | isolation source: feces | host: Homo sapiens
ATAAGTAAAAAAAAAATTTTTGAAAAAAGTTGAAAAAGTGCACTTTATTTATAATAAGTAAAATTCATTTTTGAACTTCTCTTCAAAAAAGTGCACTTTATTTTTTACATGTGAGTTTGAATATTTTCAGAGTAAAGTAAAATTCATTTTTTTAGTAAAGCATTAAAAATGCACTTTATAAGAGCCGCAACGGTTGCCATGTTGCAATCAGTGTGGCTCTTAGTGATTAAAAGAAATGGCTAAGATTTCGACGCCTTCCCTTGCAGTAGGGGCAAGGTTCTTGACCTCTCATACGATAATATAGTTTCTTTTTGGGAGACATGCTGTATTGATGATTTTTCGAACAATTCCACCAAATTATTTTGTTGTAACTGCTCAGAATGAAGTCAGGATCTGCAAGCAGATAATTTCCTAATTCGTCCCACTCTTCCATTTCTTCAGAATGGCGAACTTTAAATGAGTTGTATCCTGGGAGAATTTTTTTGTCGCAACAGTATGGACAAGACTTGTCATCCAACTCACGGTCACATATCCGATATTGATAATCACCATGGCAAGTCGGGCATGTCCACAATGCTTTATGGCGCGAGGAACGCAAATACTCGGATGGTAAATCAGGGTTATCGCTTGACCATTCTTTAACTAACTCAGGAGTAAGATCAGCCAATGAATTAAAACCAGGTAAAACTTTCTTATCACGACAGAACGGACAGGAATCGTCATCTAACTCTCGGTCACATATCCGATATTGATAGTCGCCATGGCAAGTCGGACAAGTCCAAATTGCTTTATGGCGCGAGGAACGCAAATACTCGGATGGTGAATCAGAATTCGCAGTTGACCATTGACTAGCCAGCTCAGAATCAGTCTCTTGTAATGAATTAAATCCTGAAAGTAACTTCTCGTGTCTACAATACGGGCATGAATCATCATCTAGTTCGCGATCGCGAATCCGATACTGATAGTCGCCATGACAAGTCGGGCAAGTCCACAGAACTATGCGTACTGAGTTGGCTGGGTATTCAGATACTGGTAATTCGTTTTGTGTAGAATACTCTTCTTTTAACCAAGAAGGAATCTCATTAAATCCATGAAGTACTCTTCTGCCGTTACAATAAGGACAACTCATATTCCCCTCTTTTTTATCGCTTACTGGAAATGCATAAGTTCCAGAGCAAATCGGACAATCCCATAATACCGGAGATGATGTATTATAATAAACCTCATCTGGTAATAAATCATTTTTACATGACCACTGATCTACGATATCCTTTCGCTTAGCAGCTACAGAGTTTATTTCAGCAATTACTGCAATCCCCTTACAAAGTGGACAATAAAAACTGCCATGTTGTGAAAGTCGGAATACAGAGTTTGGATAGGTATGTCCGTTGTCACAGGTCCATAATGGTGCTTCGTTGGACTGTAATGCATAAGTGTTAAAAGATCTTGTGTTTTCTTGTGCATAATACTTTTCCAAGTCTGGAAATACCTCATATAGCATTACTTTGTACTTTGGATGTGGTTCACATACAGGACAACGTTTGTATCCTAATGCTCTTTCATAGAAAGTAGAGAGCCACATATGATCAGGATTGTTACGACATATCCAATTTACAGTTCTGGTAGAATGTTCAGTCACCTTAAATGGATCGAATTGATTATTTGGGTCATATTCATCCATAAGTTCTGGATGCAGAGCTGCAAAACTCTTTTCTCGCAAGACATCTTTGCCTGCACAGTAAGGACAACCTTTTGGAAAAGAATTTCTTGTAGAAATCTTCTTTTGTATTGTTGCCTGATATGTTTCAAAACAGTTTTCATTTTTGCAGATCCACCAGAATTGCTCTTTTATTTCAGTATCATCAATTGCAGAAAAAGGTTTTCCATTTTCTTCCTCGTTATAATCAGCAAAAATTTCTGGATAATGTTCAATATAATAACTTACTGTTCGTCTAATGCCTGCACATACTGGACAAGTACGTAGCCGATAGTTTTTATTGTTATCTTTTGTAGTACGTCCATTAGAGGATGTTGTCCATTTGTAGTGACACATATGGCAATCCCAGTTAATAAAGACATCATTTCGAATTGGAATCGATAAAAGATCCAGATTAGGATTATCTTCTGGCAAAATATCAAGGGCTGCTTGTGGTAACAATGAAAGTAGATCATTAACACCAGATTGAAAGGCAACTTTTTCTTCACAGCATGGACATGTGCCTCTTGAAATAAATCTAGTATTGATTTCGGTATTCCATGAGTAACCACATTGCGGACAGAGCCAATTTGCGTGTTCTGAGGCATGAACAGAAAGAATGTCCGGATTTTGATTACTATTCTTAGAAAAATCCCAGAATCGCATCATTTCAGGATGTTTTGCGACAGAATCAAGCATACAATACGGGCATGACTGATCTTTTACAAACGTGCGGATTGCTCTTGAAAAATGATGTCCTTTTTCACAAATGAATTTTGCAGATTTGGGCATGTAGGTTCTAGCATCAGCAAGCTTTAGCTCATTAGATGGATCCCACATAGTAGTAGAAGCTGGCACTTGAAGCATCAGATTATAGAAATCACTTGCCTGTTGTGTGCAAATTGGGCAACCGAATGGTGGGTTGGATGGTATTGCATTTACAACAATCAAAAACGGTGGATGATCCGGATCTATAGGACAATTTAGGTAAACAGACTGAGTGGATAGCCGTGCTACGTTGTATGGCGTTATTCCATTATTCAATTTATCATTAAATAGTGGCGCGATCTGCGGATTCAATTCACCGAAAGAATGGAAATAACCTGGATATACATCATCCGATGTCACTCTCTGCATCTCATGACAAGGGCATTTTCCTTTTTTGGCAGTATTTCGATTCTCTATCGTCTGTACCCAACCATAATTACAAATTTTACATCTCCAAAAAGCTTCACGAGAATCAAACGCCGAAACCATATGAGGATCAATTGTGTTCCGGTCTTTATCCCAAAATTTCATAAGATATGGATTTGAAGCAACTGAGACATTAAACTTAGAAGAAGATTGTTTTTCAGTTGCTTGAGAAATCATTTGCTTTACCATACTGGGTAATAAAATGCGAATCGCAGATCTTGCCGCAGACGTTTTCTCTATTTTCTGTTCTTCAGTACACCGAGGGCAAGATTCGCGTGGATTTCCTTTTTTATCATACATGTAATCTGGACGATTTCTGTAATGATGTCCCTTAGCAGAACAGATAAAACTATATAAAGTGTTTGCCTTTGCTTTTATTTCTTCTGGAATTATATCACCATTTGCTTCTTTATCCCATGTTCGGGTTGCGATTGGATTCAAATCTGCCAGCGTTTGAATATGAAACAACTCTTGAACCATTTTTTGATTCTTTTCTACGCTGCCCTCAGAACCATCATATCCACAATGTGGGCAATATCTACGTTCACTCCAGAGTGAAGTACGCCATTGCCAACGATAATGACAATTTGGACACGATAAATGAATATTGTCTCCACCAGTTAATATAATTGTATAAGGATCTAATCCATCTGCTGTATTTCTCTTTTCATTCCAAAATGTAAGGAGCAAGTCATCCTGATAAATATAATATTTTTTGCAAGTCTGGCATTCAGGAGATCTGGCAAAATCATGAATTTTTCGTAACTCGGAATGCCCTCTTTTGCATGTAAAATATACTCTATTATTGCTGGCTGAAAACAATTTTGTAGGATCATATTTCTGATTTTCCTCTTTTGAATAATCCCACATTTCCTTAGCTTCTGGTACTTCTGTAAAAAAGTCGGTTTCTCCTGGAAAGGTTTCTGAACGATATGGGCCGCAATATTTACAGCCACAGTTATGCCCGTCTCTTGGGGATGTCATCTTACAAATCCGTTTTGAAAAAATATGCTTTGGATTTTTTAAACAACAAAACACACCGACCTTTTTACTCGTAGCAGGAAGTGTTTCAATATCTAATCCAGGATTTAAATCGGGACGCAACATTGCTGCTCCATCCGGATTGATTTCTTTAAAAGTTTTTCCTTTGAAACTTACTGCCATATCATTTTCCAAGCTTGTTAAACAGATCAATCACTGCACTACTGCCTGATTTTGCCTGTCTAATGCTTCCTTTCGATTTTTCTTTTAATTGAGTATTTGTTGTAATCAAGTTTTTATCAATTGCATTTGGATCTACATATTCACTGTTTCCTTTTAATAGTCCTTTTCGTCTGAGCAGCTCATTGGCAATCTCTGGATACACATATATATCAATAACTTCTCGAAGCTTTTTGTTTTCATCTTGAAGTTCAGTGATCATACTTTTTCCCTCTTTATAAGTCTGCTGCATATCTTGTGTTTTCTGCGAAGCATCTTTCTTTGCGAGCTTTGCCCGTTCAAGTTCTTTCTTTAATTTTTGATTTTCCTTTGTAATAGCAACTGCATATTCGTAGAGTGAACGGTAATAGCTGTCTGTCTGCGTTAATACACTGCGTAGATATTCGGAGCTGCTACTTTTTGAGCAAATAAGATCAACATCCAGTGTTTTAAAAGCAAGCACCTTTTTAAAATCTTCCTCTGATTCATTACATGGCAATTCTGCAATATGTGTGCGAAGTGCCTCATTTCTTCTTAATAGTCTTGGTGTAATATTGACATATCCATGATCGTTAACATAATTGGAAAAATCAGAATATCGGAAGGCATTTGGATTTCCTCCACATACCTCCAAGAGAAAATTATCAAATAGATCCAGTAATTTTTCGTCTTCAATCAGTTTATTTCTCCCCATTGAGTTCCTCCATTCTCTTTTTTTCAAATAAGTACTGTTGATAGGACAAAGATGCATCTTTTAATTTAAGCATCATTTCCCCAATTGTTTCTGGGTTTCCTTTTTCTTTCCTTAAATTATTGACAGCCGTGATCAGTTCTCGACATCGTTCCGTTACAGCTCGTGCATAGATAGAATCAACACCAAATCGGCTTACACCCTTTGCACGATAATGTACACAGACGGGACAATATCCAATTTCACCATCTGGTCCAATTGCTTTTAAGCAATCTTCAACAGAACCGTCCGCATACTGAAAGGAATAACAATATCCACCATCATGAAGTTGAATGCCATCACTTTTGGGCATTGGCAATATCGGATTTTTGCTATAAGAATACAATGCAGTTCCCTTTGTCATTTCTCTATATTGCTTATAAGTACGGCATTCGATCATTTTTGAGATGTTAGATGCATAATGCATGGACATTTCTTCACTGTCATGTCCTGCAAGAAACATTGCCAACTGTGGTGTTCCACCCTGACTCATAAGATTAATCATTGAAAGATGCCTTGTATCACCAAGATGAATATATTCCAGTTCTGAGCCGTCATTTATAGAAATATGTGAACCTTTATCCACTACTTTTATATCATAAAGACCTGCAATCACTTCAGCATAAAAATAGCGCAAAATTGTATTCAAATTGATGTAGGTCAAAAATCGGCTATTCTTGTGCTTTTTCTGTTCCCATTTATGATAATGAGGATCTGTTACAAAAAGAGTATTTAGATCGTTTCTCTCATACTTTTCTGTTGCTTTTATATACCAGGTAATTTCGTTGGCAAGGCCGTCTGGAATCTGGTATGTGACTGTAAAATAATCTTCTGCAATCGAATAGTGAACATCATGCTTGGAACCCTTCAAGTGATTCTTTCGGAGGCGTAAATACCAGCCAGAATCGTCTTTTGAGAGACAGTTTCGTTCTGTTAGAATAAATTCGCGCGGGCGCATTGGAACAATGCCTGTTATCTGCCACCAAAGATATAGTGGAAAATAAAATAACCTCATTTCTTCATTTGTGCATTCTTTCCAAAAACGTTTAATAACATCATCAAATAATAGGTACGAGTCAAATTCTGCTAATAGGCGTTGCCCAGAATAGCGATTTTGACATATAAAAAAATACTGTTCAATTGCTTCCGCAAGTTGATCCAATTTTTCATTATGATCGGAAAAGGAAGAAAAAAAGTTAATGCAGATGCTAGGAACTGCAATTTTTAAATTTATATTGGCGCCATAAATTTCTTCTGGATCTGTGCGAAACAGTCTTTTTAAGTCATTCAAGGATGTTTGGAACGTATGTAATACATTTTGACCGAACGAAAGAACATAAAAGGCTTTAATAAAGCTCTGAAATTCGTCAAATGTGAGATTAAAATATTCTTGATACCACCGCTTATAGCTGACTTTGTTAAAATTAAAATTCAACGTAATGCGACTATATTCATCGGTTGTATTCCATTTTGTATCATCAAATGTACAATCATAAATGATACCGTAACTTTTGTATTCTTCAAATAGTCCCCTTGCTCTTTTAACTGTTTCAAAATCAACTGTTTCGGCTGCAACAATAGTTTTTACTGCTGACGTTCCAACAATGAAATGGGATTCTGCATTCATCAGGTATACTCCTTTATCAAATTTTCGTAATCGCGAAACATAGCTTCCCCATAAGTGTTCTTAATACAGGTAAGCATTTCGTCAAGTTTTGGAATAATAATATTAGTAATTAGCGTTTTATATTTCAACTTTTCTATTTCTGAATCAGCTGTTTGGTACAGATTTTTCATACGATTAAACTCACTGATTATCAAAAAGAAAGAAGACTTTGTTGAAATTTCATACACACATCCACTACAAGTGGTACGGGTATCACAGGACCTTCCGAATGCTGTTTTGAGGCACAAGTATTCAGGCTGTTTAGAAAAAGCTGCACCAGATCCAATACGATGTAATACGGTTAGAAGATCGGTATCCGGATCTGATGCAGCTAAATCATAGACGGCTGCGGTTGCCTTCTTATGTGCTCGATTACAAGTAGTAACCGCATGTTCAACTTCTCCTGGTGAAAGGTCCAGCTGCTGAATCATTGCTGTTTGACTCTGTATGGAAAGCTCTGCATATCGACCTTCCGTTACCATATGTAGCAGCATTGCTGGAATGAAAGAAAGAACACCTCGTTCAAATAGTTCCTTTGCAACATATTCTGGCGTTAGACCGGAAAATTTCGCATCGCGTAGGTATGTTGCCGTTGTCTCTGCATAAGAGCCATATGACCCTTTGTGACTTCTTGCAAGTGCAGCAAGCATATAACCCTTTGTATAGAGTGGTTCGCCATCTTCTTCTGACAAAATTTCACCAGTAAGAGAAAAAATTGCTTGAAGATAAGATTTATTGGCAGAACGACTTCTGAAATCTGAATGGATAAAAAGCTCTCCAATTTCATTTCCCATATATCGCTTAATTTGATCATATGAGGAAATCTTTCGGATAAGCGGAATTTCATCAGGGATATTATTTAAAAGCCTGTGTGCCTCACATATGGCCAATAACGTGCCAAAATGTACTTCGCAGGAAGCCGGTACCATGAATTTTATTGATGATACGCCAGAGGTATTCTCGGTCTTACTTGGTGTTAACAGCAAAAGGCAAAAACGATAATTTACGTACATTAATACATTTCTTGCCTCTTGATCAGTAAAGGTTCTTTCTTTGATTTTATCAAGAACTCTTTTGGGATCATCTTCGAGTTTTGGGTGACCGAATCGTTCTAAATCTGTTTGGCGTAAAGCACAGATAAAATGCACTGCCAGAAAAAGCCATGTGTCTGCGTAATTCTTGGATTCACATGCTTGCAAGTACATATCATTATCTTCAATATACTCTTCATTATACAAATAAAATAGTAACTCAAGATATTCGTCTATATCATACGCTTGTTTCCCAATATTCATCGTATAACGTTTTTCCATCACATATTCATTACGGTAAACAGTTTTATATTGTGTTTTAAGCCACGACATAAAGAAGGTGAGACAATCTCCATTTGATTTACTAAGATCCATAAAAGCGTGTCCTACAAGCCTTCTAGCATCATCATCGGTTAGAAAGACAATCTCTTTTTCTAAGCGATAAAGAAGAAAGTCTTGTACATAAAATATAGTTTCTGGAGATTCTGAAATAAGTGCTGCAAATTTTGTGAAATAGCGTGCAGTTTCAGGGAAACGTGCAGATAATGCATCTGCCATTTTTTCAAATCTCGCCTCTTTTTTACACCGGAGAAATGGGATCATTTGTTCTGTATAAATCTGAACCTGCTCATCTAAAAGGAAAAAATGTTCATTAATTTTTAGAGGCTTTGAATGGAACCATTTATTTGTTTGTAAAAATTCTATGATGTCCACTATGCTTTTATCTGTTTGCTCTGCAGTCATCAGATTTTCAACAAAGTTCTTTAAATTTATTGACATACATGTTTCTTTTTGGCAGCCCATGAAAGATAATCAAAGGAACTGTCCGATACCTTTCTATACTTTTTTAATAATTCTCCCTTATTATTAAGGTAGGTAAGCGCACTTTCAGGAGACCTGTCGCCTCGATAAAACATAAGTTCATTTACAGAATCTACGCCTGCTAGAACAAGTTGTACACTATACCAATGTCGAAAAATATGAGGTGAAATGCCATGTTCCAGAACAAGGCGACCATAAATAACAAGTTCTGGGTCATTACTTGCAAGAAGCGCCGGAACTACTTCAGTAGCAATGACGGTTTTAAAAGCAGCATAATAGGCATCATAAGTCATTGCTTTTCCGCTTCGATTGATATTTAGCGGTCCATATTCGTCTTCATATTTTTTCCCTTTAATAAAGTTGAGATATTCTTCATAGCATTCCAAAAGAATCTCATTAAACATTGCAGGGATGGTTGCCATCCGTTCCTTCTTAATTTTTCCCACACTTATCAGATCACTTCTGAGAACGTATTCGTGTAAAAGATCTATGTCAATTCTGGTGACCTCATCTCCTATTCTGGTAAACAGAATGCCAGGACCAAGCGAACTGTCTTCTCGTCTTACATTACACGCTTCACTAGGGCGTAGACCGCCAAATGCAGATAACGAAATGAGACCTAAAAGTTCTTTATGGTTGTTAAAGAATATATTAAAAATAACATCGAACGCTGAATTGGGAATATCACGAAAAATCTCTCGTCCAACTCCATTGTACATTACTTCAAAAACAGGCCGTTTCATTAGAACGGTTTTTCCACGTTTTGTTCGCGTTGGAATAGTTTTATATAGATCTGATTTCTTTATAAGGCAACTTCCCTTTCTATCATCAATAAAATGCTCTAAAAAGTCCATAATAGTGCTGACACACGTGTTGACAGTTGCCTTTTTTCTTCCTTGTGTTCGGTTATCTCTGGGAAGCTTTCCAATACCATATAGTGTTAAATATTCAGATACATTATTTACGGTAAGCATATCGAGACTCTGGATATGCTTGTCAAAATAAAGAAAATTGAGAAAAGGAACAATGTAATCAAATTTGGTTCCACCATCAGAAGAAAGATTTTGTATTGGATTTTTTGAAATCAAATAGCGATGAAAATCGGTAAAACGAATCGTTTGGCCCTCTTTGAGGACGATGAATTTTCTAGTAATAATTTGCTTGTCCGTGAGAACAAGTCTATGCTCATATATGGCAAAATGTAATTCTGAATTCATGATATCTCCTTGTAGATAAAATGAACCGGCAGGAAAGAAATATGAAGACACCAGTAAAAAAGCAGTTGCTTTTTCTCATAAATAGCCGTATAATAGGCATAGAAAAGTAGGCCTTGTCAATTAGGTTTTTTCATTTTGACAAAGCTTCTGCTATTTCTTATCTGGTTACTGCCGGTATTAAAGGTGGGTGGCTGTAACTAGTACTATGGCAAAAGATAAAGGAATGGAGTTGGGAGCTCTGTTCCTTTTTTCTTTATTTTGTAAAATTACTTTAAGTAACTTTTGATAACACTTACAACAACTCCCTGAATCAGGCAGTTATCTGTATAGATGTCTGGATATTCAGGATTTTCTGGATGAAGCCGCCATTGCATCCCTTTGCAATCTTTGTAAAGACGCTTTAAAGTTGCTTCATTATCAATCAGAGCTACAACGATATCACCATTATCAGCTGTTTGCTGCTGGCGAATAACTACATAATCTCCTTCATTGATTCCAGCTCCAATCATGGAATTTCCTTGCGCCTTTAAGATGAAAAAATGTCCAGTACCAACGATTTGCTTTGGCAACGAAACATAATCCTCAATATTTTCTTCCGCTAGCGTTGGAAGACCGCAGGCAATCTTTCCAACAATGGGAACCATGACACAAGAATCCAGCATACGGCGCCATTTATTGGTCATAATATTTCCTTTAAAATTACCCTCAACTCGCCCTTCTGCTTTCAATTGGGTATTGATGATTCGTGAAACAGAAGCCTTTGAAATGCCGGTTCCATCCGAGATATCAACAATTCTAGGACTTTTTCCGTATGTATCCAGATAATTGGAAATATATTGTTCAATAATAGCTGCTTTTTCCTTTACTTTATCCATAACATCTCCTGTTGTAAATAAAATCTAGGTTTCATTATATCATAGAACAAATATTTTTCAACACTTTTTATCTTGTTTAGCTCTAATGAATAAACTTCTTGTTTAATTATATTCTGGCGCCAATTACCTTTTCGACTCTTTGGGTACACAATTCTAGAATATCTTCAAATTGAATATCTGTAGGTTCGTCAAGATCATACCCGATTAAATCCTATGAATACCATTCATAGTTTTTTATATGATATTTTAACTACTTTGGGTCATATCAGGTTTAACCTCACTTAAATCTTCCCAATCTTCCAAATTTCCGCATCTGCGAAGATAGTCATGACCACCATCTACAGCACAGGCACCGCAGGAACAGAATTTAAAATCATGAACCGATACGGACTCGATGATATCGCCACATTTCTTACAACGTATTTTGTTTCTTATAATCATATTCGTATTCTCCTATTCTTTATAGATTTGCTCATTAAAAATCAAAATAAATTTTTCTGAGCTGTTTATTTGCCATTACACTGAATAAGCGTTTTATCTGAATCCGCCCCTCATTTTCAATTACATTTTTGCTTTCGGATTCCATATTTTTTCGCTTAATAATAATCGCACCCGATTCTGCTCGTCATCAGAAACGGCTCGTATCAATTCTATACTATAGATCCTGCCGTTCCTGCACAGTAGGTTGATTTCTGCCATTACTCATGAAGTCTTTCGAGAAAAGTTCCAAACTATTTAGGAAATCAGACCATTTGTTCTTCGATGCTTTTTCATCAGCCTTGTCAGTTACAGTATCAATTTTATTTGAACTGAGATTTTTTTGCAGCATTTGATCATCCTTTATCATAATACGTTTTCAACCTCTATTCACTATATATTTTTCGTTTTTTTGCCTATAAATAAAAACAGAAGTATTGTAAATTCATATTTAATCCCACAATGAGAAAAAGTATTGCGTCATCATATTAAAAACTTCATCTTTACAGGCATTTCTATACTTATCCAATTCAATTTCTTTTTTATGATATTTATCAGTGATGTCTTTATATTCTGGCAGTTCATCCATGAAATGAACTGTATGGCCTCCTCTTTTTTTATTTTTCTCTAATTCTTTTTTTGTCCGCAAATGTTCTCCGAATGTTCCATATTTTTTATGAAAATCATCCATCGCCTTAAAATATTCTTCTTCATATGAATTCTTTTTGGAACAAGTCTCTTCATCAGTTTCTTTCCATAAAAAAATCATTTTGTCAAGAATCTTATCCCATTCTCCGTGACAGGTATCATTTACAATAATACCATTCTCGCTTGTATAAGTTTTTCCAAGATATCCTGGAGAGCCGTGCCTTGTATCTTTCAAAGTTTGTAACATATCAGGAATAAGTTTTTGCAAAAAGCCAAACATATCCCATACATCAGAATCGCAGTATCCTCTCCGTACACGTTGATTACTCCACTTAATACAGCGTTTCATATGCTTAATGTTTTCAATGATTGATTTACTATAACTAGGCTTGCTCCAAATATCCAATGAAGTCCTTTTTATTCGATTCAATTTTTTACTCATAGGAAACACCACCCTTCATATATACCTTTTTATATATTGAGAACTAATTCTTATTATATCACAGAATAAATGTTTTTCAATATAAAATTAGTATATATGTTCTGTTTAGTAAGCAATTTTATTTATGCAATGTATCCAATTATATAACATATTAATATCTATTATCTATCAAATACGGCAAAGTACCACGTCCATAGGAGCGATGCACCGCATGGCACGGAAACTTCATCGAAATGTAATTTCAAAAAAATGCTGCATGTTTTAGAAAAATCAGATATAATACAGATAAAACAAAAATGAGAGGCAGGAAGAAAAAATGTCAATAGATGTTGCGGAATTCAAAAAAATCTCGAAAAGTATCTTTTACTTGCAGCCACAGATGATATTTTTGTCACATACAATGGCAAGGCTATAGCCAAACTCTCTAATCCCTATCAAGATAGAGTAAATATTGCAAAGTCTCTGTTCGGTATTCTTCCAGCTGATGTGACGTTAGAGGAATCAAGTGAGGAGCGGCTGAATCAAATATAAAATTTGTCATTGGCTCTTATGTTATCGTAGAGGCGATCTACGCTTCTGAAATGGTATACTAAAAAGGCATTCCATCACTCATACAAGCAAATGGAATGCAAGTTTTATATTCTACCTATGTCTGTCTCAGATTAACTTGTATTCTTTCATGAGTTTATCACGATATGCTGCATCTTCTGTAACCTTCTCGATATCAGCATATCTTTTCTGCTTAGACAGCATATTAATCAATTTTGAAAAGTGGTCTATCGCCTCTTCACACTGCGTTTTCATATCTAGTTCATAATCATAATTTGCAAGCCAACCTTTAACTGTTTCAATGTCAAACTGAACACAGTCTGCTATATTTGCAATGTCCATTCCTTTTTGGTGCATACGAATTGCTGTTGAAAATGTCAATATAAAAATGCTCAAAAAGTGGAAAATAAAAATGTACATTTTCCAAGAGCTATTCCTAAGCCTGCGTTTCCATAAAGGCTCGTTTCTCTTTCAAACGGTATGACGGTTTCTTGATGGAAATAACCTGAGAATGATGCAGTAATCGATCAAGAACTGCGTTTGCCAGAGTTGGAGAGCCAAATATTTCTCCCCATTTAGAGAATGGCATATTCGTCGTTATGATCGTACAGTGCTTTTCATATCGCTTAGCGATTAGTTGGAAAAACAAGTTGGCTGAATCGGTATCGATTGGCATGTATCCAATCTCGTCGATAATCAGTACTTTGTATTTAGCCAAAAATTTCATCCTCGATTCCAGACGATTTTGATCAGCCCTTTGTCAAGTAGACAAGTAAAAAATCTAAAATAAGTTTATAGATATCCGCCACATTTGACTCAGTGTGGCGGATATTTATGTTATGAGACG
>JABLTM010071321.1_pt1 | contig 13318 bp, 10 predicted proteins | sample 7160121 | NCBI WGS metagenome assembly JABLTM01 (sample SAMN14651224, study PRJNA627086) | human gut metagenome | isolation source: feces | host: Homo sapiens
AATTGCAGATTTAAAGAAAGAGCTTGAAGGAGGCTTCGTTACAGACGAAAAATTTATTTTTGTATTTGCGAAGCTGTCTCTCAATGATCTCCTCTACAAGATCAATGGATACATACATATCATTGCTTACCTGCTCGGCACGTACAATATTTCCTTTCATTGGAATCGTAATCTCGATCTTTTGTCTCTCCTTCTCGACACTTAACGTCACATGAACTTCGGTTTCCGGAGTAAAATAACGCTCTAATTTGCCAATCTTCTCATAGATGGCTTCCTTGAGTCCTTCTGTAACATCGATATTCTTTCCGCTGATAATATACTGCATAGTTACCACTCCTTTGCTGTTTAATGGTTATATTATACCCCAACTCGTCCATAGAATCAAGTGAAAATGCACAATTTTTATTTTGTAATAAGAAATTTATTATGCAATTTTTACAATTTCATATCATATAACGAATATAACCCACGTTTTGCAATGCATCACATCGCCGAGCGTCGTATTGCCACAAAGTAATTTTCTATTCAGACCATACAAAAAGACAGCGATCCCCACGTTACGTAGAAACCACTGTCTTTCTTTATGGAATGAAAAATACGAATTACCTATTTTGTAAACTGCCAGGATTCGAAGTCCAATACAGATCCATCAAATTCAATATACAGATCATGCTTGCCCTGCACTGCTGCAGCCGGCACTTCGATCTTGGCATCACCGTACTCATCAAAGTTTACGGTGGTATTCACGATCTCCGTGCCATCCAGCGCATCTGCACACACTTTCAAATTGACACTACCCAGTCCGTAGCCTTTCAGCTTCGCCTGAAACGTTTTTGGACCGTTATCGCCCAGATCAGCACCCTTGATGCTTAACCAGCTATATTTATATTTTGCACGGTCTTTGATCGTATGCATCTTAGCACCATCGATCGAATTTACATAATTAACTTTGCCATTCTTGCGATATATTACATTTGTCTCAATTGCGCCCATTCCGGCATTATTCGAAGAAGTAAGACCGGAAACCGTCTGATATGGATCAAAATCAGCAAGCTGTGGTACGCCATCAAGATCCTGCTGTACAATATCAAAGGTTCCATCTGCCTTAACATTCAGCTTATTAACATGTGTACTTCGTCCTCCAAAATGGATTCCCATCGAAGTACGAAGTACCATCGTATGGTAGAACATGTAATACTCACCCTTAAATTGTACGATGCTGTGGTGGTTATTAGCGAGATCGTCAGAGCCATCCGCTTTTTTGAACACGGAGCCGCAGTTTGGAAGCACTTCTCCTACATATTTGTATGGTCCCATCGGTGAGTCTGCAACCATGTATGCGATAGAGCAAATGTCCAGATCCTTGTACTGACCGGTTCTGGTGCCCCAATCGGTACAGTAAGAATATACATATTTGTCACCGATTTTATTAATACCACTATCTTCAAAGAAATATGGTGCCTCGATCGCTTTTTCCTCTCCATCAAAAGAGATCATGTTATCTGCCAATTTGCGAATACGGGGGTATTTCTTGCTTCCCTCCGCACGAGCACAGTCACCGCCCCATACGAGATAGGAGCTTCCATCGTCATCGGTAAATACAGCCGGATCTAAAGCATCTCCCGTCGACTCATTATCTGTCCAAGGTCCTAACAAGCTGGACTTTCTCTCATCATAAAATGGGCCGGTCGGTGAATCTGCCGATGCAACGTTGATCTGATAACCACCGTTTGTATAGTAAATAAAGAATTTATCTTTGCCATTTACCTTTTTATAAGTAGCACATGGTGCCCAACAGCAATTGGAATAATCTTCCAGTCCATCTGCCGTCCCACCTGCCAGACTAAAGGTTCCGTGATCTGTCCAGTTAACCATATCCGCAGAAGAGATCACATGCATACTGGTGATATAACCATATCCGTTCTCTCCGTCATCGCCCTGACCGTAATGCTCCTGTGTATCATTGGACATATACACATATACTCTGCCATTGTACTCGATGGCTGTCGGGTCACAGGCAAAGCTATTGGCAAGAAGCGGATTATTCGCTGTCATGCCCTTGTATGAAGTCGCATAGGTCTGTGCCGGTGTTACTGCCGGATCATCCGGTGTCTCTGTTGGTGCCAGTGTTGGTGCCAGTGTTGGAACCGGCGTCGATGTCGGACTTAAGGTCGGTGCAGCCGTTGGAACTGTGGTCGGTGCAACCGTTGGCACTGTGGTCGGTGTTACTACAGGAGTTTTCTGCGGCGCTTTTGTAACCACCGGTGCAGCCTTCGTATTTTTTTTAACAACAACCCGACACTTCAATGTCTTTGTTTTCGCTTTCTTAGAAGCTTTTGCAATGTATTTTACCTTGCAGCGGATCACTGCTTTGCCTGCCTTTTTAGCTGTGATCTTTCCCTTTTTGCTGACAGCAGCGACTGATTTCTTGGATGAAGTCCATTTCATAGACTTGATCTTCTTTACATTCTTTTTCTTGAGTTTTAATGTCTTTTTGGCTCCAGCTTTCAATATCAGCTTGCCGGAAGACAATTTAACCGTTGCTTTTTTGCTTGACTTAGCTGCAGCACTTGCCGTAATTCCATCCAAAGAGGAACCGGTGACCACCATACTAAGTGCAAGCGTCATTCCCAAAACCGCTTTCTTATAATCTCTCATACTTTCCCTTTCTCCTTTTCGAACAAAGAGTTCACAGCATATCGTCCTATTCGGACAACGCATGACATACTCTTCGTCTGGTCTTTGCATCAGCCATACCTTTTATACCGTATAACAGCTATGGTATATACCGCATCGCCAGAACTACGATTACGATAATTGCGTATACGACTGTATAAAATTCTATGGCATTTTTAGTTACATTTTATCTTATATTATATTGATATGATTGTTATATTTCATGGAATATTCTGACAGATAACAGCACAAAACGGACATTCCTGTTCGGAATGTCCGTTTCCATTTCGTATAAGATATAGTTTTAGATATTATATTCTAAAAATTATCCCAACTTAGCCTTTGCTGTCTCTACTAAGCTAGCAAATCCTTCCGGATCACTGATTGCCATCTCAGACAACATCTTACGGTTGATATCAATCTCAGCCAATTTCAAACCATACATAAAACGGCTGTAAGATAAACCATTCATTCTAGCTGCTGCATTGATACGTGCGATCCAAAGTCTTCTGAACTGTCTCTTTCTCTGCTTTCTGCCTGCGAAGGAAGAGGTAAGTGCTCTCATGACAGACTGCTTTGCAACACGGTACTGTTTAGATCTTGCTCCTCTGTATCCCTTTGCCAGCTTTAATACTCTATTATGCTTCTTCTTTGCGTTTAATCCGCCTTTAATACGTGCCATTATTACGTTCCTCCTTCTATTATTTTGAATATGGAAGCATGCGCTTCATCATCTTTGCGTTTGTTGCATCAACCTCAACAGCCTTACGAAGAGTTCTCTTTCTCTTAGTAGACTTCTTGTTCAAGATGTGGCTCTTGTTTGCTTTCATCTTCATCAATTTACCTGTTCCAGTTGTTTTAAAACGCTTTGCTGCTGCACGCTTTGTTTTCATTTTTGGCATGATAAAATCCTCCTTAACATTTGTTTATTTATTAAAGAATGTTTCACAGAAACTTCTGCAAATAACACACTTTATTAGCGCTTCTTTGACAAAAACATTACCATGGATCTGCCTTCCATCTTCGGCGGCTTATCCACAACCGCAATATCCTCTACCTTTTCAAAGAAACTGTCCAGGATCTGCTTACTGTAATTGATATGTGTCATCTCTCTTCCGCGGAAACGAAGTGTAACTTTTACTTTATCTCCTTTTCCTAAGAACTTTCTTGCATGATTTGCTTTGGTGTTCAAATCATTGACATCAATATTTGGAGAGAGGCGAACTTCCTTAACTTCCATCGTTTTCTGCTTCTTCTTGGCCTCTTTTTCCTTACGTGCCATTTCATAACGATATTTGCCGTAATCAATAATCTTACATACCGGTGGCTTTGCACCCGGAGCAATCTTTACTAAATCCAGATCTGCCTCTCGTGCAAGTTTCATCGCATCTCTAGCTGACATAATGCCAAGCTGCTCTCCGTCCTGTCCAATCAGACGAACCTCTTTGTCTCGGATTCTCTCGTTAATCATTAAATCGCTAATGGTCGTACACCTCCAACTTTCTTCATACTCTTTTTCATTTTACCCAAAGAAAAAAACGCGGGTTTCAAAGAGAAATCCACGTTCTTGCAAAAGGAAATAATATATCATAATACAATGATTATATATATTTTATACACTTTTTAGTAACCCAAGTCACTTGCTCGTGCTAAGGTGAGAGTGGATACTCTTCTTTGGTTGTGTATGATCACACAACAGTCATATATTAACACATCTTTTTTTGGGTGTCAACATCTTTTTTTGGGGGGCAGCACTCTTTTTTTAGGCTACACTCTTTTCGGGGAGGCATCACATTTTTACGACTCTTTGTAATAGCTTTGTACGATCGCGATGATATCCCGCTCTGCACTTGGGGTCTGGGCAATGATCCGGTCGATTCCAGCTAACATAGACGCCTTTGCCTCATCATTTTCTGCCATGCGTTCCCGTAGTTTTTGGCGGCGTATATTTAAGGCATGACGCACCTCCACCATTTCTTTGGGATCTATGATCGCTAATGTCTGACTTAGCCAGATATCCGGTGTCACAACATGATTATCACGCAGCAATTCCAGCAATTGATCCTGCACAAGCTGCAGTTGTTTTGTATTTTCCTGGAATTTGCGTTCATACTCCTTGGCACGCACATATTCCTGCCATATCTTTTCAAACTCCGCAGCATCTTTCACCTGAAACTTAGCCCGATCATAATCCAACAGACTGCGGTTATTAATGTATTTGATCTTGACACGGTTTAATAACGTCGTCGCCTTGTTGATCTTTTTGCCTAACAACGCCGCTTCTGTCCGATTACGCAATGATTCCACAAATATTACCGTGGCAGAAATTGCCGCCAGCAATATCGTTCCCAAATATGGATATGTCATATCTACTTCCATCGCATAGTACAACACAGCAAACAATACAAACAACGATATAATAAGAAGAATGACAAACTTTGCCATCTTTTTCAGCGTTCTCTGATTGGCGATTACCTGACGCTGCTGCCGGTGAAGATCTTTTTTCGTCTCATCCAGCTTTTCAATATCTCCATTGATCGATGTCTGATACATTTCGGCATCATACATTTTCTTTACTTCTCTGCCAAGAACTTCCTCATACGGATCTAATAATCGGATCTGTGCATCCGTGATCGTGAGGCTGCGATTTTTGTACTGATTGCGTTCACGAGTCAGGTTCATGATACGTTTGCTTAAGTCATGCAGCGTATCTTTTGCTTCACCGGATATTTCGTCGATCCGCTGAATATCCGTCAATCGCTCACTCACCTTGTCATACTCGATCGTCGCCAACTCACGCTGATGTTCTATTTCACGGATCGCCTCACAGCACTCTGTGACAAGTCGCTTGCTTTCTGCAACATCTCCCGGTATTAATTCATTATCATCAAACGCTTCCGGCAAAGATGTCCCCTCATTCGATACTGTTTTCTGTGTCTGTGCACGCCTGCGGTCAAATTCTTCCTGTGCCAAGCGCATCTGCTCTGCCAATTCTGCTGCTTCCTGCTCTTTCTTTTCCCTACGTCTACGATTCCAAAATGCCATACCTTCCGCCTTTCTGTATATTATATACTGATCTGCTGACGATACTCCTCTTTCCAATCTCGGATCATCTCATCGATACGATCATAATATTCCGGCAGCTTTCCATTACTCGCCGGAAAACGCATCTTTTTGATCTGTCGCACTTTTACAGCGATCGAACAGCGTTTTTTACACTCTTTGTACTGATCTTCGATAGAGACCAGCCGATCCGGTAATAACCGCAACGTACTTACCGCCTCCTGCCAGGCTTGTTCATTTCCGGACAGGTGTAGTGCCGCCAAATAACACTGTAGACTTTTCTCTTTTTTATTTGTCTCATATGCCCGCAAAAAATAATCCGATGCCTGCAAATACTCACCCAGCAGACCAAGTGCCACGCCGATATTATGATAAAGCGGTGCATATTCTGCCGGACTTGCCTGCATCATATCCTCACTACGTAAGATTGCCTGATATCCCTCGACCGCACTTTCATAGCAGCCGCTCTGTAACTGCGTATCAGCCTTGATCTTACGGCATTCTCTCTCCGGAAGATGCTCTGTTTCTTCCATAATATGTACCATTTCATTGATCTGAGGTTCATCAAAATAATCGCAGCTGCAGCAGATTGTCACAACAACATCTTTTAACGCATCCTCTCGTGTTGACATTGCCTCTAATTTATCAGCAAGTTCTGTTAATGCCAGTTCCTCCCTGACCCAGTTTACGAAGCCTTTGCCAAAAACATCCCTCTGCAGCAGATAAATATTGTGCGCAATAAAATAACATACTTCTTCAATGGAATATACCCGCGTATCCCCTAATTGGAAGTGATACGGCCGTTTTGCAAGCCTGCCGCAGCACTGTATCAATCGTCCCATAAAAACCTTACCTTTCTGTGTCTTCAGTTACAGACTAAAAACACAACGAACACCTCTCATTTATAGACGGATACATCGTTCCCATATCCGGTTGCTCGTCGGTGATATTTCTCCGAATCCATTATCTTTCAGCGTGATCACTGCCGTCTCCCGATTCGAAAAACGTACCCGCACCGTAAATCGTGTCGTTTTATTTTCTCTTCCTTGAAAACCACTCAATGACAACATATGTATTTTGGTCTGATGTTTGATCACATCCTGGACCGCGATCTGAATCTCATATTCCTTATCCGGGATCACATCAACACTAGCATCAACCTCTTCCCAAAGACTTCCTGCTTTTGCCAAAACCACATCCTGCATCTGCGCCTCATGATAAACCCGCAGAGATACATTGGCCGTGATCATATCCTCATCTAACAAAATACATTGATCCAGCTTACCCTCTCCACTAAGTTCTCTAGCCGCATAACAGGCGCCTTTCGTAAAAATATTATTTCCCCGGAACACTCGACGGCCATTACATAACTTTTGCAATGCCTCTTTGGCCCACTCGCCATCAAATGCATCCCCCTGCGCATACAACGTTGTCACGGCCTGCTTATGCATTGCTGTCTCTGCAATATTCACGAATGCATACTGTGCATCTACCGACTCTTCCTCTAACATAGAGTAATCAAATACATTTGTCAGATTCTGCGTTGTAACGCCGACGATCCAAGGAATAGTACGCCTATCCACTGTAATCTGTGAATAGAGCAACTCCTCCTTATTGAATAAAAACAATCCTACATTATTCAGCCATAATTCTTTCGGCTGACTCACCGCATAATACATATAACTTAGACGATAATTTTGTATAGACATGCGCTCCGGATACAAATTAAGCTTTTTGCCAACCTGATGCAGCAATTTGGTAAGTTCCGGCGTCTTGTCATGCACTGTAATGACCAGATGTTTGATCCTTTGCTCCGGAAACTGCTGTGTCACTGCACTAAGCAGCTTGAGCAGATACCGTTCTAACACCATTTCCGTTTGAAAAGTGTGTCCCCCTGCTTCAAACGATGTTTTCTGAAAACGTTCCAACAGGTGATCCAATATGATCTCCTCACCACCGTCTCCCTCCTGATCCGGAAAGCGCCACGTTCCCGAAGCTTTTAACCACTTTAACGCCATCGGAAACTCATATACCATCTCACCATTAATTTCTCTGCCTAGTGGAACTGCCTCATATTCGGTGCGATCAAAGCAGGTGATCTGTGAAGCCTGTTTGCCGAGATCTATGCCCAATAATAATTGATTTTTTTCGTCCATCACACACCTCCTACAACGGTTCAAAGATCGACGCTGCTATCTCTCGCTCCATTGTGAATGATTCCATTAAGTCGATCAATTTTTCATCTTCTCCGGAATTTTTAGCCGCCATCATCTCATTTAACTTCGCATATCTGCTGCCGGTATCCGGATGAATATCGTCTTTGCCTGTCGTAATTTCCTGCACTTCACTACGATGATCCTTACCATTATAATGTTCTGTAATATAATACTCTAACCTTTCATCCTCGAACAGTACAAATTCCCTGACATGGATCCCCGCAAAAACATTGTGCATCTTCACTTCTGCATATTTTCCTTTGTCAGCTCCCACATAAATCCGGTAATGCAATGCCACATCATGATCCGGATTTGCGATATATTCCACATAAACCTGATCCAGCACATGCTCCGGCAGACTGATCTTGCCATAAAAATTCCGGTAAAAGGCAAATATCATCTTTTGATCATATAACTTTCCTACATGGTAATCTGCAAATTTTGCTTCCTCTTCAGAAAGCTCTGCTTTAGCGCTCATGTGCTTTAATACCGCCAGCAAACACGGCATATCCTCTTTCTTCTGCACATCCACAAAATAATCTGCGAACAGTTCTTCCGGCAATTCACGTCCACGCAGCAAATATTCATAAGCCATCCACTTCTTAAACGCACGTATGATCTGCTTATTGCCCGCATGCTCTTTATATTGTGCAAATACCGTAAAAACCTCCGGCACCACTTCTCCCGAGAAAATACTCTGTGCTAATAACCGCTCTTCCAAAGACTCTCTCGAAAGATCCCCTGCTGCCTGCCACAGACAAACTAACTCTGCAACGGTACCACTGAAAAAACGCATCAAATATTTAAGGACCGGCTCGCTATACGCATTTTCTGTAAATAATTTCCAAGCCAGGCATAACATTCTCTCATCCGGCACTGCAGAAGCATCCTGAAATGCCTGTTCAGAAATTGTCTGCAATCTCTTTATCGGAATCCCTTCAAAACCAAACTGTAAAATTCCTTCCATCGCTTTCGCAAAACATTCACACCAGGCACAATATTCAATCATGCGTCCCCTCTCGCCGGCTTCTACTGTCGTCCAGTCGAGCTGTTCCAATGCTTCCTCCAAACGACCCCGTTCTCCTCGCTGATAAAAATACTGCATCTGCTTTAACTCTAGCGCATGACGGTAGTTCTCACGAAGCCCCTCACACGCTAAAAGCTGTGCACGGAGTTCTACCGTTTCTGCAGTGTCCACCACCTGCTTTGAAGCCTGTTCTCCCAACGCCAGCAATAATGCCCGGTTCTGTTTATCAAAGCGGTAACATACCTCTTTCATCCCATCCATTTCCAATAATGGTTTCAACCGATACCAGGAATCATCTGCGTAGCGGTGATATTCCCGATCGATCAAAAAGAGCTTTGCCCGACTTGTAGCACAAGTTATAACCGCTTTCCCCTTTACAAACGGTGCAAAATGCTCCTCAGATAGTTCCGGATGGCTCACATAAACCCCCACCATATTCGGATTATCGCAGGTAATCTCATACTGAAGAAGAAACCCGGCCAATTGAACTGCCATCTCTTTGTCAAGTACTTCTTCCGTAACAAACTCATTGTATAACACACCAAGATTCGTACTGATCCTGCCCTCACGCAGTTGCTTCCACGTAAAGTTCTGCATCAGTGTGCGATAAGATTCATATGTCTCCGGATCTTTGTCCTTTTGCCGCACAACGTAAGCATATAACATCGCCTTTTTATCGACAGTCAGATGGTTATCATATAGGAAATACAAAAGCACAGAATGCGTAAATGCCATTGTTTCCTTCTCATCGATCGAATACATATAATATTCGTATAGTTCCGTAATTTTAAGATTATGATTCACACCACGCTCATACCAAACAAAGGCATCTTTCGTTGTGATCTGTCCCCTCATCAGCATCTTGCAGATCACTGTTAATATCTCATCCTCCGGATAACGATCGTACAGTAATGTCATATCCTCCAACACTCCTGCCGAATACTGACGCAGTCTTCCTGCCAGATACACATAGCGCAATGCCGTCTCTTTTTCAATAAAGTGGTTCTTGCAGCCCCAGTGAAGTGCCTGAACGATCACTTCAGAAAGTTCCGTTAAATACTTCGGTGTATCATTTAATATCTGACAGATTTCCAAATAAAAGATCGGACTGTAGCATCCATCAGTAAGCTGTTCTAATATTGTCGTAAACTTCTTTTTTTCAGACTGCAACTCCGGATCCAGATACAAAAGGCACCAGAGCACCTGTGCATCCTGTCCGGTCTCCTCATAGCAATCACGTATCTGTCGGATGCACTCTTCCTTTACTGACTCGTCATCCGTCCAGATCCCCTTCAGATAGCAAAATCCCGCATAGCGCTCCGGATGTTCTTTCCTTAACTCTTCCGCCTGCTCCTCCAGACTATTCAACCCTTTTGTCACAACATCTGCCTGATGTTCCATAATGGCAAGATGGATGCGATACAACTGTAGTCTGGTGCTGTTTTTTTCTAATCCACTCCCCTGCAAAAGCTGATCCATCTCCTGCAGATAGTCCTGCAGTGGAAGTCTGTTCATACAAAATGCCAAATGACGTTTCAACATTTGGCACAAAGTACGCTGCTCTCTGCGATTTTTCTGCGCCTTTTCATGCTGTACTCCCGGTTTGACTGCCACAACAGAAATCTTAATGGTCTGTCTCGTATTTTTTATCTCAATGCGGGCATAATTCTTCCCCATAACCATCTGTTCCGGGTCAATCTCATACTTGCAGACAAAACGATCCCCTACAAACTCTTCTGTTGTAATATGTTCATTCTCTATACGAAGAAAGGACGCATCAGAACATATCTGAAACTCCTCGTATCCCCAAGTGTTTTTCGTGATGCTGATCTCGTCCTGAAACGCTTCTCTACAAGCATCATACTGCCTATACACCTGTTCTACAGCAATCGTAACCGGCTTCTTTTTGCCGATCGACACCAAAAAATTGTCCAATGCGTTCTTACGCCCTGCAGACGCACGCAGTCCATCATAAATTGCCTGTTTCTGTGCGTCCTTCGCCAACAATCCATCGCGAAAGGCCGGCGTGTCAAACAACTTCACCCCGGCTTCTATATCTTTTTGTACCAGTGAGACAAACTGGCTTAAATCTTCAATCTGATGTCCAGATGCTTCTGCCTTCACAGACTCCTTTGGAATGCAAAGTGAAACTTTCTCATTACCGCAGTCTGAAATGATCTGCAATACACTTTCAAAATTCTCTCCGGGTTTCACCCGCTCCATGTCGACCGATACAACGATCGTACTGTCCACGCCACGAAAATTGACCGGATCGATCGTGATCTCCGGAGCATGCGTTGTCACTATACCTTTCATCAGGTGTCTCTTCTCGTTCGATATTACAAGGCTTGTCTGATACACCTGCTTTGTAACATGGTTCCAGTCGAGTACCTCCGGCGTCACGATCACCCGTGACTGTTCATATTCATAATTTCCTTCTGCCAACCGGTTAATCTTCTCTCGCATACCGTCCTCCATGCCTGTACTAATTCCCTCAAACACCACACACTCCGATCATCTCCCCAAACCACATAATAAGTAATATATGGCTGACCAACACTTTCTGAATGTGCGAAGTTTGTGCAATTTATAGTATAGTATACCATTTCTCTTGGTCTTGCACAACACCCGACACGGGTGTATACTACCCTCAAAGAAAGGAATGACAGTTATTATGAATAAACTAGAACCAAAAGAACATTTTCATGGCAGCGATCTCGAAAAGATCGAAGAGATCTACGGTATTCCCAAGGAGAATATCATCAGCTTCTCCGCCAATGTGAATCCGCTGGGGATCTCCTATGATCTGCGCAAAGAACTTCCAAAACACTTAGATGCAATAACGCGTTATCCTGATCGGGAGTATACCTCCCTTCGAAAGTGTATTGGTGAATACGTGCATACCGACTATGAAAACATTTTGGTCGGCAACGGTTCCACCGAACTGATTTCTTTGGTAGCTCAGATCATGCAGCCCAAAAATGCATTGATCGTAGGACCAACTTACTCGGAATATGAACACGAAATTTCTTTAGTCGGCGGACGTTCTCATTACTTCCGCCTGCAGGAGAGTGACCGTTTTCTCCTCGATATCAAGGCACTCAGCAAAGCATTGACCAAAGACGTCGATCTGCTCGTGTTGTGCAATCCCAACAACCCAACCTCTTCTCAGATTGACCGTCAGACAATGCGCATTATTTTGGATAACTGCAAGGAACACGGTATTTTCGTTATGGTTGATGAGACTTATGTGGAATTTGCACCTCACCCGGAAGAAATCACCTCGATCCCGCTGGCAGAATATTACAATAATCTGATCATTTTACGCGGTATTTCCAAGTTTTTTGCAGCTCCCGGACTGCGCCTGGGATACGCTGTATGCGGCAACCGTAAACTGCTGCATGAGATCGACAGCAAAAAGAATCCGTGGACGATCAATTCTCTCGCAGCTATCGCCGGCGAGATCATGTTCCGTGACAAAGCATATATTCACGATACGTATCAATTGATCGCAGGCGAACGGGAGCGTATCTGCCGGATCCTTGACACCCAAGATACTCTCACCTATTACCCGCCAAGTGCAAACTTTGTCCTTCTTAAAATACAAAAAGAAGGCGTCACTTCCGAGGATCTGTTTGACACTGCCATTCGACAGGGTCTTATGATCCGCGACTGTTCCACCTTCCCATTTCTAGATCAGAAGTTCATTCGATTCTGTTTTATGATGCCGGAAGACAACGACAAACTGCTTGATGTATTGCTCCACAAACTGCAATAAAAAAGCAAAGCCAGCGCTTTGCTTTGCAAGAATTGCTAAAGCAATTCAGTATTTCTATGATAGAAACGATCACCCAAGCGTGACCTTAAGAGATATCTTATTACGACCCCTAGAGGCTTTCCTCGATACGACAACCTTAACCGTATCGCCGGACTGATAGTTTCTAAGGGTCTCTTTTATTGCTGCAGGTGTAGAAACATCATTATCGCCGATACGCAAGATAACATCGGCTGTCCGCATCCCCCCCTTAAAGGCAGGAGAAACCGCATTTACATCATCGACGTAAACTCCCTGCGCCAAATTCAACTTTTTCGCCTCTGCTGTGTCCACCGCACTTCCCATCACTCCCAAATAAGCATCGGTATGTCCCTGTATCATCGTCTTGATATAACCTTGTAAACTCTCGATCGCAATAAAAGCAGACTCTGAAGTTCCGGTGATATTCGTATAATTTTTGGTTAAAACGCCAATCATTTCTCCTTTGGTATTCAGCACAAAACCTTTGTTCTTAAAATTGCTAAAGCAATTCAGTATTTCTATGATAGAAACGATCACCCA
>JABLTM010032478.1_pt1 | contig 13266 bp, 8 predicted proteins | sample 7160121 | NCBI WGS metagenome assembly JABLTM01 (sample SAMN14651224, study PRJNA627086) | human gut metagenome | isolation source: feces | host: Homo sapiens
CGCATAGATGCAGAGCAGCAGCACGCCCTGCACCCGGAACATGCTATACTATTCCCTGCAAATGCGGGCATCGTACATCGGCTAGTATATCAGCCTTCCAAGCTGAGGAGGTGGGTTCGATTCCCATTGCCCGCTCCATGCAGAAAAGCACCGTGGCTCTTCGGAACCACGGTGCTTTTGGTTTATCTTATTGTTTTCCCTATGATGATCTGGCTTGCCGTTATCGATCCCACTTGTCGCACAGGGCGTTGATCTGGTCGGCAAACTTGGCCAGGTCCTTGTTGGCACCGCCCTCGTTGTGCTCGATGACGCGGAGCAGCCGCTTACCGGCGCTGACCAGCCGCTGGAAGACGGTGGCGGCACGGCTTGCACTCTCGCCGAGCCGATGCTCAATGTGGACACGATTGCCCTCCTTGATGCAGACAGCGCCCTCGGCCCCGATGCCCCACTGCTCGCCGTTGTAGGGTGCGCTGGCCGTAAAGCCCTGCTCTTTCAGGGTCTGGGCGAAGATGTCCTCCACCTCGTCGTTGCCGTGGACGATGAACACCCGCTTGGGCTTGGGCTCAAAGGAATTGACCCAGCGGAGCAGACCGTCCTTGTCCGCGTGGCCGGAGAGGCCGGTCAGCTGGCAGATGTCCGCCTGCACCTCGATGGTCTCGCCGAAAAGCTTGACGGTGGTTGCCCCATCTATTAAGGTGCGGCCCAGAGTACCCACGGCCTGATAACCCACGAAGAGGATGGTGCATTCCGGCCGCCAGAGGTTATGCTTGAGGTGGTGGCGGATACGGCCCGCCTCGCACATGCCGCTGGCCGAAAGGATGACTTTGGGCACCGGGTCGGCGTTGATCATCCGGGATTCGTCACTGGTAACGCTGACCCGCAGCCCCGGGAACTGGATCGGATTGATGTTGGCGTCCAGCAACGCCCGGGTCTCGGTATCGTAGCATTCTTCATCCGTGCTTTGGAAAATGCGGGTGGCCTCAATGGCCAGCGGGCTGTCGATGTAGACCGGGAAGTTGCCGTGGCCGGTGACAAGACCTTTTTCCTTGATCTCCCGGATGAAGTAGAGCAGCTCCTGGGTGCGGCCCACCGCAAAGCTGGGGATGACCACATTGCCGCCCCGGTCGAACGTCCGCTGTAAAATCTTGCTCAGCTCCGCCACATAATCGGGCTTGGGGCCGTGGAGGCGGTCGCCGTAAGTGGATTCCATCACCACATAGTCGGCGTCCGTGATGTAGGCCGGGTCCTTGATGAGGGGCTGGTTGGTGTTGCCGATATCCCCCGAGAAGACCAGCTTGGTGGTGCTGCCGTTTTCCGTGACCCAGATCTCGATGCTGGAGGAGCCCAGCAAATGGCCCACGTCCACAAAGCGGATCTCCAGCCCGGGGGCCAGCTCCACTTTCGTCTCATAATCCACGCCGATGAACAGCTTCATGGCCGCTTCGGCGTCCTGCACCGTGTACATCGGCTCAACCGGGGCGTCACCGGCACGCTTTGCCTTGCGGTTTTTCCACTCAGCTTCAAATTCCTGAATGTGCGCCGAGTCCCGCAGCATAATGTCGCACAGCTCTGTGGTCGGCTTGGTGGCGTAAATTTTACCCCGGAAGCCGTTGCGCACCAGCAATGGCAGCAGGCCGGTGTGGTCGATGTGGGCATGCGTCGCCAGCACACCGTCGATCTCACCCGGGGCCACCGGGATGGGCTGGTTCTCGTAGATGTCCTTGCCCTGTTCCATGCCGCAGTCGATCAGGTAGCGCTGCCCGGCTGCTTCCAGCAGTGTACAGCTGCCTGTTACTTCATGGTTCGCACCCAAAAATGTCAGTTTCATAAACACACCTCCCGGTACGGTTTGGATTCCAGCCCAATTATACCACATTCGTCGGTTGTCTTCTGCCCAAATCGCAGCGTGTTTCTCGGGCAAAACGCCGAAACCTTGAAAAATTTTTTAGACAATCTTGACAAACCACCCTGAATTGCGATAAACTGAAAAATGTATGACGTAACTTCTACACAAGATTCAAAATAGAGAGGTTGTTTTTATGGTTCGTAACGATTTGCGCAACGTTGCCATTATCGCTCACGTTGACCACGGCAAGACCACCCTGGTGGATGCCGTGCTGCGTCAGAGCGGCGCTTTCCGCGACAATCAGGCCGTGGCCGAGCGCGTGATGGACAGCGGCGATATCGAGCGTGCGCGCGGCATCACCATTCTGGCTAAGAACTGCTCCTGCACCTACAAGGGCGTCAAGATCAACATTGTGGACACCCCGGGCCACGCCGACTTCGGCGGCGAGGTGGAGCGCGTGCTGAAGATGGTCAACGGCGTGCTGCTGCTGGTGGACGCTGCCGAGGGCTGCATGCCCCAGACCCGCTTTGTGCTGCAGAAGGCTTTGCAGCAGAACCTGAGCCTTGTGGTGGCTATCAACAAGATCGACCGTCCCGATGCCCGCATCAAGGAGGTCATCGACGAGGTGCTGTACCTGCTGATGGACCTGGGCGCTACCGACGAACAGCTGGACTGCCCCATTCTGTTCTGCTGCGGCCGTGACGGCACCGCCAGCCTGGACCCGGATGTGCCGGGCACCGACCTGATCCCCCTGTTCGACACCCTGCTGAGCACCATCAAGCCGCCCGAGGGCGACCCTGAGGCTCCCTTCCAGATGCTGGTGTCCTCTGTGGACTACAACGACTTCGTGGGCCGCATCGGCATCGGCCGCATCCAGAACGGTGTTGCCAAGGTGGGCGAGGAAGTGGTCGTGTGCGACTGGCACAACCCCGACCTGAAGATGCGCGGTCGTCTGACCAAGCTGTACGACTTCCAGGCCAACGGCCGTCAGCCGTGCGACAACATCACCGCAGGTGATATCGTGGCATTCTCCGGTCTGCCGGACGTGACCATCGGCAACACCCTGTGCAGCCCCTCCAACGTGGAGCCGCTGCCCTTCGTCAAGATCAACGACCCCACCGTGGAGATGACCTTCTCGGTCAACGACAGCCCGCTGGCCGGCCGTGAGGGCAAGTTCGTCACCAGCCGTCAGATCCGCGACCGTCTGCAGAAGGAACTGCTGAAGGACGTGGCCCTGAAGGTGGAGGACTCCGCCACCACCGATTCCTTCCGTGTCATGGGCCGTGGTGAGATGCACCTGTCCATCCTGATCGAGACCATGCGCCGCGAGGGCTACGAGCTGCAGGTTTCTCCCCCGCACGTTCTGACCAAGGTCATCGACGGCAAGACCTACGAGCCTATGGAGCACGTTGTCATCGACGTGCCCACCCAGTATCAGGGTGCCGTCATGACCGGTCTGGGCCAGCGCAAGGCCATCCTGCAGCAGATGGAGTCCCTGGGCTCTGACCGTGTGCGTCTGGAGTTCCGGATGCCCAGCCGCGGCCTGTTCGGCTACCGCAACCAGTTCCTGACCGATACCCACGGCGAGGGCATCATCAACCAGATCTTTGACGGCTACGACGTCTGGGCTGGCATGATTGCCAACCGCTCCACCGGTTCTCTGGTCAGCTTTGAGACCGGCGAGGCCGTCACCTACGGTCTGTTCAACGCTCAGCAGCGCGGCACCCTGCTGGTGGGCCCCGGCGAGAAGGTGTACGAGGGCATGGTCATCGGCTACACCGCTTCCGGCGAGGATGTGGACGTGAACGTCTGCAAGACCAAGCACCTGACCAACACCCGTTCTTCCGGCTCCGACGACGCTCTGCGCCTGATCCCCATCAGCAAGCTGAGCCTGGAGGGCTGCCTGGAGTTCCTGGCACAGGACGAGCTGCTGGAGGTCACCCCGGAGAACCTGCGCATCCGCAAGCAGATCCTGAACCATGAGCAGCGCATGAAGGCCAAGAGCCGCATGAAGTAATTGCGTTACCTATTATGATAGTCTCCCGCATCCCGGCAGAAACCGACCCGTTTCTGCCGGGATGCTTTTTGTTTTTTGCACTTTTTTGAAATCAGGGCTTGCAAAACGGCCAAGAATGCGGTATAATATCACTCGCAGTCACTTAAGTGATCTGCCTCTTTAGCTCAGTCGGTTAGAGCACCTGACTGTTAATCAGGGTGTCGCCTGTTCGAGTCAGGCAAGAGGCGCCACGAAGGCAATGTTCTTTAGAACATTGCCTTTTTTGTTTGCCGTGCCGCATGTTTCAGAAGTGTTAATTTTTCACACTTTTTTCATTTCTCACGATTTCTTAAAAAAGAAGTTCTTGAAGATGCTGTCATATTGTGGTATACTGCACATAAGCTGTAACGCCTGCGCATACAAACTTTGCAGGCATTGCAAGCCGGAAATCTGAGCATTCTGCCCCATTCCCGGGCGTTCAGAGGCGGTAAATCCTTCCGGTTTTGGCGGTTTTGTCAAATTCACTGCATGTTTTCCGGTCCGTGTGTCTGGCAGATGTGTATGGTGTTTGAATAAATTTGTATAGTTTCAAAGGAAGCATCTATGCGTTATACCTATGTCCGGCAGCATGACACTACCGACTGTGCGGCTGCCTGCCTCGCAATGGTGTGCCTCCATTACAAAAAGGAGATCACCATCACGCGCCTGCGCGATATGATGGGTACGGACCTGAAAGGCACAAACCTCGTTGGTCTGCAGAAGGCCGCGAACGAGCTGGGTTTCACCACCGCCGCGGTGCGTGTGGACCGTGAAAACTTCCTCAGCGACTTCTCGCTGCCCTGCATCGCGCAGGTCATCACCGACCAGGGCCTGGCCCACTTTGTGGTGGTGTTCAAAAAGACCACCCTCCGCGATGACGGCGAGCGCCGCAAGCACATGCTGGACGAAGCCGAGCGGGTCAAGGAAGCCGAGGAAAAAGGCAAAAAGCACAAGTGCAAGGATTACGTCATCATCGGCGACCCTGCTACTGAGCTGAAAAAGATCAGCCTGGATGAGTTCTACAAGAACTTCACCGGCGTGCTGCTGCTGCTGAACCCCACCTCGGAGTTCAACGTGAGCCAGCGCAAAAAGCTGGCACCCGGCGCCCCCGGCTATGAAGCCCAGCAGGCCAGCGAAAAAAACGACGGCAAGCCCAACCGCTGGGGCATGATGAAGCGGTACATCGACCTGCTGCTGCCCCAGAAGAAGCTGTTCTTCTATGCCATTTTAAGTTCCGTCATCACCACCATCCTGGGCATCGCGTCCTCGATGTTCAATAAGATCCTGATGGATGAGGTGCTGCCCTACGGGCTGGACAACCTGCTGGTCACCCTGATCATCGTGTTCAGCATGGTGAGCCTGACCAGTTCCCTCATCGGCTTCGTGCGGCAGTGGGTGCTGATCCATCTGTCCATCAAGATCGACATCCCGCTGATGCTGGGCTACTTCGGGCACATCTTCCATCTGCCCATGAAGTTCTTTGCCACCCGCAAAACGGGCGATATCACCACCCGTTACTCGGACGCAAACACCATCAAGTCCATCTTCACCAGCATTGCACTGAGCCTTGTGATGGACATCTCCATGGCCATCATCACCGGCATCATCCTGTTCCGGATGAACGCCATGCTGTTCTCCATCTCGCTGTTCATGGCACTGGTCAGCATCCTGCTGGTGCTGGTGTTCAAGCAGCCCTACAAGCGCATCAACGAAGAGACCATGATCCAGTCGGCTGCCCTCAACAGCCAGATGATCGAGAGCCTGCGCGGCATCGAGACCATCAAGTGCAATGCCAACGAGGACACCCAGCTGGAAAATCTGGAAAAAGAGTACATCAAGAGCCTGAAGATCAGCCTGCGGTCCAGCCGCATCAGCACGGGCCAGGGCCTGATCTCCACCTTCATCTCCACCGGTTTCAGCATGCTGACCACCTATGTGGGCATCAGCCAGGTGCTGCACGGTGAGATGACGCTGGGCGGCTTCATGGCCTTCAGCACCCTGTCCAGCTACTTTACCTCCCCGCTGAGCAACCTGATCGGTCTGCAGATGAGCATTCAGGAAGCCGGCATTTCTATGAAGCGTCTGACCGAGATCATGGACTACCCCGCCGAGGACGAGGCCAACGAAGGCAGCGAGCTGATCCCGCTGGAAAAGGTGGAGGGCGACATCGAGTTCAAGGACGTCACCTTCCGCTACGGCAACCGTGCCCCGGCGCTGGATCACATCAGCTTTACCATCCCTGCCGGTAAGAAAGTTGCCTTGGTGGGCAGCAGCGGCAGCGGCAAATCCACCATTACCAAGCTGCTGCTGAAGTACTACGACCCCGAAGAGGGCGAGATCGACTTCAACGGCGTGAATCTGGCCGAGTACACCCATGATTCGGTGCGCCGCGCCATTGCCTATGTGCCGCAGAACATTGAGCTGTTCAGCAAGACGATCTACGACAACATCCGCATTTCCCGCATGGATGCCACCATGGAGGAAGTGAAAGAGGCTGCCAAGAAGGCCGATGCCCATGAGTTCATCCGCCATCTGCCGCTGCAGTACAACACCTACCTGGAGGAAGCCGGCAACGGCCTGTCCGGCGGTGAGAAGCAGCGCATTGCGCTGGCGCGTGCCTTCCTGAAGGATTCCGGTCTGTACATCCTGGACGAGTCCACGAGCAATCTGGACTTTGCCACCGAGAATCTGATCTTCAACATGATCTACGAGCAGCTGGCCGACCGGTCCATGCTGATCGTAGCCCACCGTCTGTCCACCGTCCGCGACTGCGACCTGATCCTTGTGATGGATCACGGCAAGATCGTGGAGCGCGGCACGCACGACGAGCTGATGGCCAAGGATGGCAAGTATGCTGAGCTGTGGAACATGCAGCAGGGCATCTACCGCCGCCGTGAGCCGGTGGCCAAGCAGCCTGTGGCTGCCGCCGTGGTAGAGGATGACGATGACGGCGAAGCCTTTACCTACTGATTCGTTGCAGTCGGGTGCGCACCCGATTACATAAAACCGGTTCCCTCCCGGCAGCGCAGCCGGGGAGGAACCGACAAAAGTTCATTATTTGAAGGGAGTAATTCATCATGATGATGCCTGCAAATTTTTCCGCAATCTCTGAGAACGAGATGACCTACGTCAACGGCGGCGCAAGCCTGTCCGAAATCCTGGCCCCCGAGCTGAAGCTCGAGAACTGGCAGAAGTTCAACCAGAACATGGTCACCATTATCGGCAACTCTTTCCTGGGCGACTATGTCAGCAACACCGTCGGCACTCTGTTCGGCGGCGCTTACAAGCCCGGCAACCTGGGCAAGGCTTGGTTCAGCGGTGTCAGCAAGTACTACAATAGCGGCTACGATGCCGTTGTCGGCAACGGCACCGACGCCGGGATGACTTATGGCAATACTGCTCTGGGTACTCTGAATGGTGCTCTGAACGCCGGCCTGCGTATCGTGGGTTCCGCTGCTGCCATCTACAACCTGGCAACCGCCAACGTCAAGAACGGTCTGCCCAGCCTCTTTGACTTCGAGAAGAATGAGACCGTCTTCCCTAAATAAGACTGTCTGATCCTGGCTTTCCGGGGGCCTGAGCAACTGCACCGGTTTCCCCGCCGCACATGCTCCGGATGCAGACAGGTGCGCACCTGTCTGCTGAAAAAGTGCTTTGCGGTTGCGCAGCCGCAAGGTGCCTGACAAGTATGGCAGACGGCAGAGTGCCCTGTGGTATCTCAGCCCCGACAAAAAACGATATGCAGTGTGTTTTCCGGCCCCGCTGCAAAGCGCCGGACCGGTGACAATGCCTCGTTATGGTGTGCCCGGAGGCGTCCTGCCTCCGGGCACATTCTATTTTTCGCATCACCCATTACTGCTACAGTAATAGGTGATCAGAAGCAGAGAAGGTGTGCTCTGCCCTTTCTCTGCCTGTGATTGCCTATTACGGCCTCCCCTTTGCGGAGGAAATTCAACGATAGGACAAAGAGGTATTTCAACATGAACGAGATCAAAGTTGCTGAAAACAAGACCCTCAAACTGACCAATGTCGTGGCACGCCGCATCGCCCCCGAAGAACTGGGCAACATGATGGTGGCGCTGACCCAGCTGCAGAACTTTATCAAGAGCCACAACGCACAGCCCATCGGCCCGCTGGTGCAGGCCCTCAAGATCGGCCCGGCCCCGGAGCATGCCCCGGAGCTGTACCTGATGCAGCAGGCCACCCAGCTGATCACCCAGACCGAGCCCGGCTACGAAGTGGACGCCGTGCTGCGGGTGAAGAACTGCCTGTACGCTCATTATACCGGCCCCATGGCCTACAGCCAGCTGGCAAGCTCCAAGCTGCAGATCCTCGCCTTTGAAAAGGACCTCAAGCTCACCGGTGACAACTACACCATTTTTGTCAGCCAGGACGATGATGACGCCGTGGTTGACGTGTTTATGGAGACCAAGTAACTATGACAACGACCATCCAGAACCTCGATGATCTGCAGGACCGCCGCATTATGATGGACCGGGACGTACCTCCCTATGGGTACGCCTTTGTCATTCTGGTGGGCCTGTTCATGATCTTTCTGCTGGTGTGGAGCACCCGCACCAACCGCATTTACGTCAGCCAGAACTCCGGCACGGTGCAGGCCAGCAACAAGACCTACATCATGTCCAGCTATTCCGGCACCCTCACCGAGCTGTACATCTCCGAGGGCAGCTATGTGAACGAGGGCGACCTCGTGGCCCACATCAAGAGCACTGACCTGGACATGCAGCAGGACAACCTGGAAAGCCAGCTCAAGATCTACCAGACCCAGGTGGACCAGTACAATAAGCTGCTGCAGTGCATCCAGGACGACACGAACTACTTCAGTGAGACCAGTGTCGAGGATCAGCCCTACTACTACCAGTACGAGACCTACAAGAGCCAGGTGGAGCAAAAGACCTTTGACGCTTCGGCTTATCAGGCGGCCGGTTACACCGACGCCCAGATCAAGACCATGATGGAGCAGAACCAGAGCGAGATCCAGGCCCTGTATTACTCCACCATGCAGTCCATCTCCCAGAGCATCACCAGCGCCCAGAGCAACGTGGACAACGTGCAGGCGCAGATCGACGCCCTGAACACCGGTGCCAACGACTACTATCTGTATGCCCCCACCTCCGGCGTGATCCACATGGACAGCCCCTACAAGGAGGGCATGGTGCTGAGCGCAGGCTCCCCGCTGGCCACCGTTGCCAGCGAGAATGATGACCTGGAGATCGTGGCCATGGTCACCGTGAACGACCGCCCGCTGCTGCATGTGGGCGACCCGTGCAAGATCGCCATCACCGGCTTGTCGGAGTATTCCTACGGCACCCTGACCGGTACCGTGACCGCCATCGACAGCGACGTGACCACCAGCACCAGCGCTTCGTACTACAAGATGACCATCAAGCCGGACAGCACCTATGTGGTGAGCCGCAGCGGCGACAAGGTCGATCTTTCCAACGGCATGAGCGTGACCGCCCGCGTGGAATACGATCAGGTCACCTACTTTGAATATGCAATGGAGGCTCTGGGTGTGCTGTTCCGCTGATGCGGGCACCGTTTCCGGCGCTGAATTTCGCTCCATTTTTAACACCCAGAGAGGTACACGAACCATGAAATCAACCGCAAAGACCCTGGCCCTTGGCGCGGCACTGCTCTGCCTGCTGGCCGGCGGCATGGCCCTGCCGGCATCGGCTGCCGTGCCCCTGACCGGCGCCGCCGTGTCGCTGCCCTGGAACAGCGACAACAGCGTGCCTGCCGAGAGCATTGAGGCCGGCACCTATTCTTCCAACATGCTGTTGGGCGAGACCCAGCAGCTGTCGCCCACGGTGCGCCCCCGCAACAGCACCGACTCCGTCATCTACCTCACCGATGACAGCAGCGTGCTTACCGTGAGCAACAGCGGCGTGGTGCAGGCTGTGGGCGTGGGCACCGCCACCGTGACGGCCGCCGCAGGCAACCAGATCTGTGCTTACACCATTTCGGTTTCCATGGACTCCACCATGATTGTCACCGAGATGGATCTGGCGCTGTCCTCCAACACCATCTATGTGGGCAACTCGGTGTCGGCATCGCTGCAGGTGCGGCCCTCGTCCGCCTCGCAGTACGCCACCATCTCCCTGACTTCTTCCAATGAGAAGGTGGCCACCGTCAACAGCTTTGGCCGCGTGACCGGCGTGAGCCCCGGCACCGCCACCATCACCGCCGCCTGCGGCTCGGTCACCGCCAGCACCACCGTTACCGTGCTGGCCATCCCCACCGAGGCGACCACCGGCGGCACGGTCAGTTCCGGCACCACCTCCACCAACAGCGGTCAGGTCATTACGGTAACCCCCTCCTATGTGGTGCTCAAGCCGGGTGCCACCCGCACCCTGTCGGCCAAGGCCACCCCGGCTTCGGCCTCCCAGAGCTTCACCTACAAGTCCGGCAACAGCAGTGTGGCCACCGTGAGCCCCAGCGGCGTGATCACCGCCGTGGGCACCGGCTCCACCTCCATTACGGTTTCCAACGGCAAAGCCACGGCGCTGGTCACTGTCATCGTGAACCGCTCTGCTTCCGCTTCCTCAGGCAGCGACAGCAGCAACGGCGATGACGCTGCCAACGGCGACGATGACAAGATCACGCTGGACCCCACCGTGCAGACCATTCAGGACAGCACCGACCATGAGGTCGTTTTTGCTCAGTCGGAAGTCCCGGTGATCACCGGCGACATCCTCAACTCTCTGCGCACCACCGGCAAGACCCTGTGCGTGGTGGGCGACGGCTACACCCTGCAGGTGTCCGGCAAGGACGTGCGCAACACCACCGGCGAGCTGAACACCTCGCTGGAACTGCAGCAGGTGGAGCAGGGCCTGGAGTTCGTGGTGAACGACGGCAAGACGGTCCCCTGCTCGGCCCGCATCGACCTGGACAAGAGTGATTACTCCCGTCTGTACCTCTACAACGAGACCACCGGAAAGTGGCAGTACCTGAACAGCTACAAAGACGGCGTGATCACGCTGGACACCGCCGGTCGTTATCTGCTGACCAACGAAAATCTCCGCTTCGCCAACATCAACTGGAGCTTCTTCATCGCTGGCGGCGCGGTGCTGGTGGTCATTGCGGTGGCCTACATCGCGTTCAAGAAGCGTTACTGGTTCTGGTAAGCCGCTCTTCCTCATCTGAAACAAAGATACAGCGAGGCCCCTCTGAAACGCTCAGAGGGGCCTCGCTTTTGTTGTAATTATATTCTGGTTGCCGTACTTTCAAAAGGCTCCATCCCTGAGGGAGCTGGCTTTGCGCAGCAAAGACTGAGGGAGTTCCCGTAATTCCCGTAAGCAGCAGTTTATTCCACGGTCACGCTCTTGGCGAGATTGCGGGGTTTATCCACGTCGCAGCCGCGCAGCACCGCCATGTAGTAGGCGAACAGCTGCAGCGGCACGATCAGCTGCAGGGGCATCAGGATGTCCTCATATTCGTCCAACCGGATCACGGCATCGGCCACGCCCTCCGGCACCACGGCATCCTTTGTGGTGAACAGCAGCACCCGTGCACCGCGGCTGCGGGTCTCCTTGGCGTTGGAGATGGTCTTTTCGTACACCTGTTTCTGGGTGGCCAGCGCGATCACCGGCACACCGTCGGTGATCAGGCTGATGGTTCCATGCTTCAGCTCACCGGCGGCATAGGCATCCGAGTGCACATAGCTGATCTCCTTCAGCTTCAGGCTGCCCTCCAGGGAGAGGGAGTAGTCGAACCCGCGTCCGATGAAGAAGCAGCTCTGGGTGTTCATATAGCGGCTGGCAAGGTATTTGATCTGATCGCAGTCCGCCAGACGGGCCTTGATGATCTCCGGTGCCCGCAGCAGCTGGGCCGTATAGCGGCGGGTCTCTGCCTCGCTCAGGCGGCCCCGGGCGTAGGCCAGACGCAGCGCGAACAGATACAGCACGCACAGCTGCACCATATAGGCCTTGGTGGAGGCCACGGCGATCTCCGGCCCGGCGTAGGTGTACAGCACATAGTCTGCCGCGCGGGCGATGGAGCTGCCCACCACGTTCACGATGGCCAGCACCGGCACGCCCCGGCTCTTTGCCAGCTTGAGGGCGGCCAGCGTATCACTGGTCTCCCCGGACTGGCTGATGATGATCACCAGATCGTTGGGGTTCAGGATGGGGTCCCGGTAGCGGAACTCGCTGGCGATGTCCACCTCGGCGGGCACCCGCGCCAGCGTCTCGATGGCCGATTTGCCTACCATACCGGCATGCATGGCCGTGCCGCAGCCCACCAGATGCACCGTACCGATGTCGCGCAGCACCTCATCGGTGAGCTGCGGGATGCGCAGGTCCGGCATGCCCTCCTCCACGCGGGGACTGACCGTAGCCGTGATGGCCGTCGGCTGCTCGTTGATCTCCTTGAGCATGAAGTGGGGGTAGCCGCCCTTTTCGGCTGCCTCCATATCCCAGTCCGCCGTCAGCACCGGGCGCTGCACCGGCTCGGCAAATTCATTGTAGAAGCGGATGCCCTCGGCCGTGCACACGGCCATGTCGCCCTCTTCCAGCACGCTGTAGCGACGGGTATACTTGAGCAGGGCCGGGATATCCGACGCTACGAAGTTTTCGCCCTCGCCCCAGCCCACGATGAGCGGGCTTTCGCGCTTGACTGCAAAGATGGTGTCCGGGCGGTCCCGGAACAGCACGGCCAGCGCATAGCTGCCCCGCACCTTGGCCAGTGCTTCCTGCAGCGCCCGCAGCGGGTCGCCGGCGTAGCAGCTGTCGATGAGCTTGACCAGCACCTCGGTGTCCGTTTCGCTCTCAAAGGTATAGCCTTTGGCAATCAGACGCTCCTTGAGGATGCCGTAATTTTCAATGATGCCGTTGTGCACGATGCTCACCCGCGGGGTGGAATGCGGGTGGCTGTTCACGTCACTGGGCTCACCGTGGGTAGCCCACCGGGTGTGCCCGATGCCGCAGAAGCTCTGTGCCAGAGCCTGCGCGGCCAGTTTCTGGCGCAACTGTGTCAGCCGCCCCTTGCTCTTTACCACGCGGATGCCGCCGTCCAGAGCCAGCGCAACCCCCGCCGAATCGTACCCGCGGTACTCCAGTTTTTCCAGACCGTCCAGCAGCACATCCTGTGCGCTGCGCTTGCCGACATAACCAACAATGCCACACATACAAAACACCTCCATGCCGGCGTCCCCCGCGCAGAAAAAACGCACAGCCGGGGCCGTCAGCTTCCCTATCAGTTTATGTTCTTGTATGGCTTTCTTTGAAGGGATCTGTTGCGGTATCACTGCCGTTTTTTGCCCTTCTCTGCGGCTGGTCTAGCCTTCAACCGGAGAAACATCCGCCGAAATTTTCGATAATTCCTCTCCTCGTCACCCTCGCGGCTGTCACCCGCGTGGCCCGGC
>JABLTM010131550.1_pt1 | contig 13208 bp, 8 predicted proteins | sample 7160121 | NCBI WGS metagenome assembly JABLTM01 (sample SAMN14651224, study PRJNA627086) | human gut metagenome | isolation source: feces | host: Homo sapiens
AAAACTGGATTATAAATTTGGTAAATATGATTTAGATTTTCTAATCAAATTAAAAGCTCATGAGTTTCGTAAGCAAAAAATAGATAATATATCCGAAAAAGAAATAAGAAATTATTTATTCAATATTAAATGGAAATCTCAAAAGAGTCTACCAATGTGTGATATTATTGATGATGTAATGAATTTACAATTTTCGGAAATTTTTGATTATTTAAGTATACAAGCAGTTAAAGAAGCAAGTACACTCGATTTAGCAGCATTTCAAGAATTCATTTCAAAATAGTTGGTAACAACTATTTTTTATTTAAGGAGATTTTATGAACTGGGATATAAAAGAAATACATAACTATAATGAATATATGCAAAAGTATTCAATACATTCTTTACTTGCAAAGATTTTTGCACAAAGAGAATATAATGAACAAGATGTTCAAGGACATACTTCAAAAAGATTGATTTATCATGATTTTTCATTGTTTTTAGATGCGGATTTAGTTTTAGATCGTATACAAGAAGCTTTGGAAAATGATGAAAAAATATGTATTTATGGAGATTATGATTGTGATGGAATCTTGTCAACAGCCATTCTTGTTCAAGCTTTTTTAGAATTAGGGAAAAAAGTAGGGTATCATATTCCTAATCGTTTTGAAGATGGTTATGGACTAAATAAAGAAAGAGTTCAACAAATGTATGAAAAAGGATATTCTTTGTTAATTACAGTAGATAATGGTATTAAAGCGTATGAAGCTATTGATTTAGCTAATGAACTTGGTATTGATGTTATTGTTATTGATCATCATGATTATGACGAATTGCCGGATGCATGTGCAATCATTCATACAAAAATGTCACCGGATTATCCATTTAAAGAAATATGTGGAGGTTTTTTAGCGTATAAACTTGCCAGTAGTTTGCTTGGGAAACATGATAAATATTTATTTTCTTTAGCAGCTATTACGACGATTTCAGATATGATGCCTTTAGTTGATGAGAATAAATCGCTTGTTTCGCGAGGTCTGCAATTTATGAATGAAGGAAAATATCTTCAATTAGAACTTTTAATTGGTGAAAATCAAAAATATAATACAACAACTTTAGGTTTTAATATTGCACCTAAAATCAATTCCTTTGGAAGACTACCAGAACTTGTTAATCCAAATCATTTAGTACGTTATTTTTTAAAGGATGTCGATCAAAAATTTGCAATCCAAATTTCTCAATACGCTAAAAAAATCAATAGTAAAAGACAATCTCTTACAAATGAACAATATAAAAATATTTTAGAAAATAGTCAAAAAGATGAATTTTTATATAGCTATAATCAAGAAGTTCATGAAGGAATTGTAGGCTTAATTGCTGGTAAGTATACTCATGAATTTCAAAAGCCAAGTTTTGTTATGAAATATGATGAAAAAAATGAAGTGTATCGAGGAAGTGCCAGAAGTATTGAAAGTATTCCTTTAAATCAAATCTTTGATGATTTAAAAGATTATTTTGTACAATATGGTGGACATGCTTTAGCGGGTGGTTTTCAAGTAGCAAAAGATGAAGTGTTAACTTTAAAAGAAGCATTGCATACCTACTTAACAACACATACTTTTTCTAATGAAAAAGTTCTTGAAGGAATTCAAATTGAATTAAATGAGCTTACTTTACCAGCTGTTAAAGAATTAGAATTGTTAGAGCCGTATGGTCAATATAATGAAGAAATGAAATTTGTTTTAAAAGATATTACGAATTTTACCAGTCGTGTATTATCTGATGGGAAACATTTACGTTTCGATATTCCTTTAAATAAAGGAAATTTACAAGCACTTTATTTTAATTGTTCAAAAGAAATTGAGCAATTACAACAAAAAAAGACAATTTCTTTAATAGGGACTTTAAAAATTAATAAATATTTAAATACAGAATCAATAAATATGATTATAGAGGATATGAAATAGTTTCCTTGATAATAAAAGTTTGTTATAATAGAAATAGGAGGAGTACATAAAATGGACTTTAAAAAATATATTGAAGATATTAAAGATTTTCCTGAAGAAGGAATTATCTTTAGAGATGTAACACCTTTATTAAAAGATAAAGAAGCTTATAAAGAATCAATTGATACATTCGCTAAATGGATCGATGGACTTGGAGTTCAAGTAGATGTTGTTGCTGGTCCTGAAGCAAGAGGCTTTTTATTTGGATGTCCTGTTGCTTACAAAGTAAATGCAGGTTTTGTACCTGTTAGAAAACCAGGAAAATTACCAAGAGAAACAGTTTCAGCAAGTTATGATTTAGAATATGGAAAAAATGAAGTTCATATTCATGCTGATAGTATCAAACCTGGTGAAAATGTTGTTATTATTGATGATTTACTTGCTACAGGTGGAACAGTTGAAGCAACTATTCAACTTGTTGAACAACTTGGTGGTAAAGTTGTAGGAATTGCCTTTTTAATTGAACTTGAAGCTCTAAAAGGTAGAGAAAAATTAAAAGACTATAATGTCTATTCAGTATTAACTTATTAAATAAAAGAGAGGAAACTCTCTTTTATCATATGAGGGGGTCATAATATGAAAGAGTTTAAAAAAGCTGGAGATAAAGTCACTATAGAAGATGTCTATGAATCATGTAGACGCTATATTACCAATGAAGATGATATGAAGCTTATTAAAAAAGCTTATGATTATATCATGGTTAAACACGAAGGACAAAAACGTAAAAGTGGAGAACCTTATACAATTCATTTGATTTGGGTTGCTTATATTTTATCAACATTACAAACAGGACCACTTACCATTACAGCGGGTCTTTTACACGATGTCATGGAAGATTGTGATGTATCACGTGAAGAAATGGTGAAAGAATTTGGAGAAGAAGTAACGACCCTTGTTGAAGGTGTTAAGAATATTTCTAAAATGCCATTTAAAGATGAAGCAGATGTATATGCTGAAAATCATCGTAAAATCTATATTGCGATGGCTAAAGATATACGTGTTATCTTGATCAAATTTGCCGATCGTTTACACAATATGCGTACATTACAATTCATGCCCCCAGAAAAACAAAAACGTATTTCTCGAGAAACTTTAGAAGTCTATACACCGATTGCTCATCGTTTAGGGTTGAGCGATATTAAAACAGAATTGGAAGATCTTTCTTTATCTTATTTAGATCCAATTGCTTATCATGATATTGCGCGACTTCTTCAAACAAAACAAGATGAGCGAAAAGAATCTGTGGCGAAGATGATGGAAGAAGTTGAAAACTTATTAAAGGAAAATCATTATCAATATCGTATTTTAGGTCGTGCGAAGTCTATCTATAGTATTTATAAGAAGATGTTTAAAAAACATAAACGTTTTGATGAACTTTATGATCTTTATGCACTCCGTATTATTTTACAAAATAAACTTGATTGTTATAGTGTTTTAGGATTGATTCATGATCATTATCGTCCAATTCCAGGACGTTTTAAAGATTACATTGCTATGCCTAAACCAAATATGTATCAATCGCTTCATACTTCTGTTATTGGCGAAGATGGTAATACTTTTGAAATCCAAATTCGTACTGAAGAAATGGATGAGCTTGCTGAACTTGGGGTTGCTGCTCATTGGCGTTATAAAGAAGGCAAAGGTTATTCTGCCAAAGCAGAACAAAAAGAAATTGGAGAAAAACTTCAATGGTTACGAGAATTTATTTCTTTGTCAGATGATATCAAAGATGGCGATGCCAAAGAATATTATGACTCCATTTCTCGTGATATTTTTGAAGCCAATGTTTATGTTTTAACGCCACAAGGAAAAATTGTTGAACTTCCTAACGGTTCAACACCAGTTGATTTTGCTTATCGTATTCATACAGAAGTAGGACATCATACAGTTGGTGCGATTGTCAATAATGTCATGGTGCCTATTGATACAAAATTAAATACAGGAGATGTTTGTGAAATCAAAACCAACAAACAATCCGCTGGACCAAGTGAAGATTGGTTGAAATTTGTAAGAACCGCAGGAGCTCGTAATAAAATTCGTACTTTCCTCGCTAAAAAAGAAGCTGAAACTAAGAAAGATACGATTGAAGATGGTAAGAAAATCTTAAAAGATGAAATCAAAAAACGTGGACTTGATGAAAAGAAATTCTTGGATCCAGAAACTTATAAAACATATTTAGGTGCTTTTGGAGCAAGAAGTTTAGATGATATTTTCTATTTTATTGGAAAGAAAAATCTTTCAGTAGCAACACTTTTAGAAAAAGTAAATCCAAAGAAAACAGGTTTCTTTGATAACTTATCTAAAATCTTACAAAGAAATAATGAACAAAGAGAAAAATTAGAAAAAACGACATCTAATAATGGAGTTGTTGTTAAAGGTGTTTCAGGATTAAAGATTCAACTTTCTAAATGTTGTAATCCAATTCCTGGAGATCAAATTACTGGTTATGTTTCTCAAGGACAAGGAATCAAAGTTCATCGTGTGGATTGTCCAAATATTAAACAAAAAGAAATTCAAAGCCGTTTAATTGATGTTTATTGGGATTTTGCATCACTTTCTAATTTGAAATTTGATGCTGATTTACAAATTGATGGCTTAGATCGTACAAATTTATTAAATGATATTATTACGGTTTTAGGACAAATGAAAATCAATATTTTAAATATTCATGCGGATGCATCAGATGATGGTAGAGCTTTAATTAAATTAAAGATTGGTGTTGATGATGCTGAACATTTAAATCGTGCAATTGCTAATCTAGAACGTATTCAAGGAATCTATGAAATTAAAAGAGTTATTCATTAGAATTATAGTTTGAAACTATAATTCTTTTTTTGAAGAAAAACTACGAAAGACGAAAAAAATTTAAGAATACGTAATACAATAAACAAGTTGTTGATGGTTTTAAACAAGAAATAAAAGAAGAAACAAAGAGTATATTTTTTAAAGAAAATGGTAAGAAATTTAAAAAATATTTCTTTTGGTTTATACTGTTACTGTTTTGTTGCTGACATTATTACTAAAATAGTTATTTGCTTTCTTTGTTTTAGGGTTGCTTATTTTTGTAGAAACCCTTTATTATTTATCAATTATCTATTTATACATTAAAAAAAATCTATCTAAGCGATAGATTTTTTTATAATAAATGAATATTATTCTTTTCACATTCATCAATCATTTCTTGTGGCCAAATACTTGCTTGAACTTCACCGATATGAGCACGGTTTAAAAGTAACATACAAAGTCTTGATTGACCAATACCGCCACCAATTGTGTAAGGTAATTCTTTATTGATGATAGCTCGATGATATGGAAGATTTAAACGATCTTCACAGTTTTCTTTTTTGAGTTGTTCTACTAAAGAATCTTCATCCACACGGATACCCATTGATGAGATTTCTAAGGCACATTGTAATGGTTCGTACCAGAATAACAAGTCACCATTTAGTTTCCAATCATCATAGTCTGGTGCACGTCCATCATGTTTTTGCCCGCTTTGTAAAACATTACCGATTTGCATAACAAAGACACACCCGAATTCTTTACAAATTTTATTTTCTCTTTCTTTAGCTGCTAAATCAGGATATTGATTTTCTAATTCTTGTGCAGTAATGAAATGGACACGATCTGGTAAACGATTAACAACATGAGGGTATTTATACCAAACTTCATGTTCCATATGTTTAATGACTTTAAAAATCTTTTTAACATGATTTTTTAATGTTGTAATATTGCGATCTTCTTTTTCGATGACACGTTCCCAATCCCATTGATCAACATAGTAAGAATGTAGGTTATCAACTTCTTCATCTTTTCTAATAGCGTTCATATTTGTATAAAGTCCTTCACGAACACCAAAACCATATTTTTTAAGTGCCATTCTTTTCCATTTAGCAAGAGAATGAACGACTTCGATATCATCATTTTCAAAACAATTAATTTGAAAAGAAACAGGTTTTTCAACACCGTTTAAGTTGTCATTTAAACCACTGCTTTTTTGCACAAAAAGAGGTGCTGAAATTCTTTCTAACATTAAAGCTCTTCCAAATTCTTTTTGAAATGTATCTCTTATGTATTTAATTGCTTCTTGTGTTTGTCTTAAAGATAACACAGGATCATAGTTTTCTGGAATAATGAGATTCATTTTAATTTTCCCCCTTAATAATATGTTCTATTTTATCATTTATCTAGATATATGAAAGATAATAATAAAAAATTATTATAGCTATAAAAGAGTTTCAAATGTATTCACTTGTTGTCAATTGCCTTTCTTTTCTGTATAATAAGAAAAAATGAAAAGTAGGTGTAAACATGAGAAATTTAGAACATGTCAAACATGTTATTATAAAAATTGGTTCGACTTCTTTGTGTAATGAAGGTGGACAACTAGATAAAGAAAGAATTTTAAAACTCATCCAACAAATAGCTATTTTAAAACGTAAAGGGTTAAAAGTAACACTTGTTTCATCAGGAGCGATTTCTTCAGGAATGGGTGTTTTAAATTTAAGTGAAAAACCTAAAGAAATTTCTAAAAAACAAGCACTTGCGGCTATTGGACAAGCACATTTGATGCAAATTTATGAAGATTTATTTTCATTGTTCCATTTAAAATGTGCACAGATTTTATTAAATCATGATGATTTTGATCATCGTAAACGTTTGATGAATTTAAGCTATGCTTTATCTTCTATTTTAGATTATGATGTGATTCCTATTATTAATGAAAATGATACATTAGCGGTAGATGAAATCAAAGTAGGAGATAATGATACATTATCTGCCTTACTATTGCCTATTGTGGATGCACAATTACTTGTTTTAGTTTCAGATATTGATGGACTTTATAATGATAATCCTCATACCAATTCCAATGCAAAATTATTAAGTGATATTGAACTTGTGGATGATAAAATTATGAACTTTGCGAAAGATTCAAGTAGTCAATTTGGTACAGGTGGGATGGTGACAAAATTACGTGCTGCAAAAATCGTTAATGATTATGGAGGAGATATGGCCATCGTTAATGGCAACAATGAAACAGCTCTTATTGATTTATTAGAAGGAAAACAAATTGGCACATATTTTAGTGGAAAAGCGGGTCGTACTTTAAGTGCTAGAGATCATTGGATCATGTATCGTAGTTCTCCTAAGGGAAAAGTCATTGTTGATGATGGTGCATGTGAGGCTTTAAAAACACATACAAGTTTACTACCTAAAGGAATCAAAGAAGTTGAAGGTTCATTTATGCAAGGTAGTGTCATTGATGTTCTTTCTTTTAAAGGACACTTAATAGCAAGAGGTATTACGAATTATTCAAGTGATGAGTTAAAATTGATTAAAGATCATCATAGTAATGAAATAGAAAGTATTTTACATTATAAAGATTATGATGAAGTGATTCATGCGGATAATCTAGTCATTAATAAGGGGTGAAATTATGATTAGGGAACAACTTAAAGAAGCTAAAAAAGCATGTCGTTTTATGCAAAATGTTAAACCAGAAGTAAAAAATAAAGCTTTAAAAAATATTTCTGAGGCATTAATTCAAAAAAGTGAATTGATTATTCAAGAAAATCAAAAAGATATTGCAGAAGCTAAAAATAATGGTATTAAAGAATCAATGGTTGATCGTTTATTATTAAATAAAGAACGTATTGAAGCGATGGCAAAAGATATTTTAAAAGTAATTGATTTACAAGATCCTATTGGAACTCTTGTAAGAGAAATTAAAAGACCCAATGGTTTAGTGATTCAACAAATCAAAATTCCTTTAGGAGTGATTGGGGTAATTTATGAATCAAGACCTAATGTAACAGTAGATATTGCCAGTTTATGTATTAAAACAAACAATGTTTGTGTTTTAAAAGGTGGTAAAGAAGCCATTCATTCAAATCGCATCTTAGTTCAAATTATAAATGAGGCTATTCAAGATGTTTTACCAGCACATACGGTTACTCTTATTGAAACAAAAAAACGTGAAGAAACTTTAGATTTAATTCAAGCCCATGATTATGTAGATGTCATTATTCCTCGTGGAAGTGCAGGGCTTATTCAATATGTTGTTAAAAATGCAACTGTTCCAGTAATTGAAACAGGAGCAGGAATTTGTCATCTTTATGTTGATCAAGAAGCCAATCTTGATATGGCTTTAGAAATTGCAAAAAATGCAAAGATCCAAAGACCATCTGTATGTAATGCAATTGAAACGATTCTTGTTCATCAAAAAGTAGCACCAGAATTCTTACCAAAACTTCAAGAAATATTTAAAAATGTACAAATCTATGGTGATGAAAAAACAAGAAAAATCATAGATTGTCTAGAAGCTACTGAAAAAAATTATGCTACAGAATATGATGATTATATTTGTAATATAAAAGTTGTAGATGATATTGAAGAAGCGATTGAACATATTTATAACTATTCAACAAAACATTCAGAATCGATTATTACCGAAAATAAAGAAACAGCAAAATATTTCATGGAGTCTTTAGATTCGGCTTGTGTTTATCATAATGCTTCTACACGTTTTAGTGATGGGGGACAGTTTGGTTTTGGGGCAGAAGTTGGTATTTCTACACAAAAACTTCATGCTAGAGGCCCACTTGGTTTACAGGAAATTACTTCTACAAAATATATGATTTATGGAAATGGTCAAGTAAGGAGCTAAGCTCCTTCTTTTTTTATAGAAAATTAATTAGTGTACTAATTATATTGACATTAGTTAGTGCACTAATTATAATATTTAGTATACTAACTAATAAAAGGAGGCATCTTATGGATCCATTGGAATTTGAGGATATTAAAGAGATCTTTCTACAATTTAAATCTCTCCATAAAAATATTCATGAGTTCACAAGTAAAAAAAGTAATATACAAAGCTTATCAGCTGATCAATGTTATTTGTTAGGTCTGATTGATCATTTTGGTCATCCTAATCAAAAAATTCTTGCAGAACGTTTAAAAATTACACCAGCTACATTATCAGTAAGATTACAACGTTTAGAAAAGGCGGGTTTTATTGAAAAAATTGTAAGTAAGCAAGATAAAAGAAATATTACTTTGCATATTACAGAAAAAGGAAATAAAGAAATTGAAAGTTGTAAAGATGGTATTAAAATGTTTACAACACGTTTGTTTGATGGAATAAATAAAGAAGATTTAGATAGAATGAAAACGTATTGTCAAATCTTTGAAAAGAATATTCGTTTAATGAAGGAGGAGTTAGATGTTCAAGATTAAAGGATATTTAAAGAAATTCTGGTATTTAATTCTTGCTTGTATTTGTTTATTGTTTGTACAAGCACAAACAGAATTAACTTTACCAGATTATATGAGTGATATTGTTTCAGTGGGAATTCAAGCAGGGGGATTTGCTTCACCTGTTTCAGATGTTTTAACGGAAGAAACTTATCAACATTTATTATTGTTTGTTGATCAAAAGGATCAAAAAACAGTAAAAAAAGATTATAAAAAAGTTAGTAAAGTCAATCAAGATATCATTGATACATTTCCTAAGGCTAAAGGAAAAACAGTTTATCAATTGAAAGATTTATCAAGTGATGAAGAAAGTGAATTAGAAGATATTTTAATGAAACCGATGTTAATTATTACTTCGCTTGATAGTATGGATACTTCTAGTAAAGAGTATCAAGAAAAATTTGGACAATTACCTCCAAATATGAGTGTTTATGATGCGATTTCTTTTATGGATGAAAGTCAAAAATCAAAGATGTTTGAAGACATGGATACAAGAATAGATACAATGGGTGAAAGTACTTTAAAAATTGCAGCCGGTAATGGTGTTAAAGCTGAATATAAAAAATTAGGTGCTGACATTGACAAAGTACAAACCGATTATATTTTTAAAACAGGTTTAAAGATGTTAGGAATTGCTTTACTTGGAACAGTGGCTGCAATTTCAGTTGCTTTCTTTGCGACAAAAGTTGGTGCTGGTGTAGCACGTGCTTTAAGAAAAGATGTTTTTGAAAAAGTAGAAAGCTTTTCTAACGAAGAATTTAATCATTTTTCAACAGCGTCACTTATTACACGTACAACAAATGATATTACTCAAGTACAAATGGTGACAATGATGCTTTTACGTATTGTATGTTTTGCACCAATTATTGGTATTGGGGCTTTAATTAAAGTTTTAAAAGAATCACCATCAATGACATGGATCATTGCAGTTGTTATTCTTGTTATTTTTGGTGTGATGGCGGTTGCGTTTGCAGTTGTTATGCCAAAATTCAAAATTATTCAAAATTTAATTGACTGTTTAAATCTCACAATGCGTGAAAATTTATCAGGAATGCTTGTTATTCGTGCTTTTGGTAATGAAAAACATAGTGAAGATCGTTTTGATAAAGCCAACAAAGATGTTACAAATTTAAACTTATTTGTTAATAGATCAATGGCTTCTATTATGCCAATTATGATGTTTATCTTTAATGTCGTTACTTTAGTAATTGTCTATTATGGTTCTAAACAAATCGATTTAGGTAATTTAGCAATTGGACAAATGATGGCCTTTATGCAATATGCAATGCAAATTATTATGGCCTTTTTAATGATTGCAATGATTGCTATTATGTTACCTCGAGCTAGTGTTGCTGCTAATCGTGTTTATGAAATCATTGAAACTAAGCCAACGATTCAAGATCCAACAAATCCAGTTGCTTTAGATGAAAGTAAAAAAGGACTTGTTGAATTTAATCATGTTTCATTTGCTTATCCAGGGGCGAGTGAACCGGTTTTAAAAGATATTGATTTTGTTGCTAACCCTGGACAAACAACAGCCTTTATTGGCTCTACTGGTTCAGGAAAATCAACACTTATTAATTTAGTACCTCGTTTTTATGAAGTCAGTGAAGGAAGTATTAAGGTTGCAGGGGTTGATGTTCGTGAGATGACACAACATGAATTACGTGATCGTATTGGACTTGTTCCTCAAAAAGGAAACTTATTTTCTGGAACAATTCGTTCTAATTTAAAATATGGTGCACCAGAGGCAACAGATGAAGAATTAGAAGAAGTGATTCGAGTTGCTCAAGCAAAAGAATTTATTGATCAAAAAGAAGAACGTTTTGATATGGAAATTTCACAAGGTGGAACAAACGTTTCTGGTGGTCAAAAACAAAGACTTGCGATTGCTCGTGCTATTGCAAAAAATCCAGATATTTATATTTTTGATGATAGTTTTTCAGCACTTGATTTCAAAACAGATGCTAAACTTCGTCAAGAATTAAATCAACTTGTTAAAAAGACAAAAAGTACAGTTTTATTAGTAGGACAACGTATTGCTTCTATTATGGATGCAGACCAAATCATTGTCCTTGATGAAGGAAGAATTGTTGGTAAAGGGACACATGAGGAATTAATGAAATCATGTCAGGTTTATCAAGAAATTGCCTATTCTCAATTATCTAAGGAGGAACTAAGTCATGAGTAATGAAAGAAGAAGACAAGGGCCTCGTGGACCAATGGGTCGTGGAATGAGAGGTAATGGTGAAAAAGCCAAGAATTTTAAAGGAACATTAAAAAAATTATTTGTTTATTTAAAACCTTATTATTTTAAATTAGCGGTTGTTATTATTTTTGCAGCTGGTTCAACAGTATTTACGATTGTAGGACCAAAGATCCTGGCAAAAGCAACAGATAAATTATCTGAAGGAATTATGGCCAAGGTAACAAATACCGGTGGAATTGATTTTGATTATATTGGTATGATCTGTTTGATTCTTGTTGGTTTCTATCTTGTCAGTGCACTCTTTAGTTTTATTCAAGGATTTGTTACATCTTCGATTTCACAAAAAGTTGCTTATGATTTAAGAAGCTCTTTATCTAAGAAGATGTCAAGAATGCCTTTAAGTTATTTTGATAGACATTCTAGTGGAGACACTTTAAGTAGAGTAACCAATGATATTGATACAATTGCACAATCACTCAATCAAAGTTTATCGCAAGTGATTACATCTTCTGTTACAGTTGTAGGAATCTTTATTATGATGCTTACCATCTCTGTAAAGATGACATTGATTGCTGTACTTGTTTTACCACTTTCGATGTTACTTATTATGTTTGTTATGAAACATTCTCAAAAGTATTTTAGCAGACAACAAAAAAGCTTAGGAGATGTCAATGGTCATATTGAAGAAATGTATGGTGCTCATGATGTTGTCAAAGCATTTAATGGGGAAGAAGATTCTGTTAAAACTTTTAATGAATATAATGATGCGCTTTATGATTCAGCATGGAAATCTCAATTTTTATCAGGTTTAAAGCACCCTGTAAGGAACTTTGTAGGAAACTTAGGATATGTAAGTGTTTGTTTATTAGGTGGTTTTTTAGCAGGGGGTAATACGATTACGATTGGTGATATTCAAGCCTTTATCCAATATGTACGCCAATTCAATCAACCAATTGCCCAACTTGCTCAAACAATGAATATGTTACAAAGTACAGCTGCCGCTGCGGAACGTGTTTTTGAATTCTTAGAGGAAGAAGAATTAGAACCTGAAACAGTTAAAATTGAAACAGATGAAGTTGAAAAATTACATGGTTCAGTTACTTTCAATCAAGTTAATTTTGGTTATCTTCCAGAAAAAACAATTATTCATGATTTCAATATGCATGTTCATGCTGGACAAACAGTCGCTATTGTTGGTCCAACAGGAGCAGGAAAAACAACGATTGTTAAATTGTTGATGCGCTTTTATGAATTAAATAAAGGTTCAATTATGATCGATGGTCATGATATTAAAGATTTTTCAAGACATGATTTAAGAAGTTTGTTTGGAATGGTTTTACAAGATACATGGCTTTTTAATGGAACAATTAAAGAAAACTTGATGTATGGTAAATTAGATGCCAGTGATGAAGAAGTAAAAAATGCCTGTGAAATGGCGTATGTAGATCATTTTGTCAATACCTTAGAAGATGGTTATGATACGGTTCTTGATGAAGAAACATCAAATATTTCACAAGGACAAAAACAATTATTAACGATTGCTAGAGCGTTTCTAAAAGATCCTAAAATTCTTATCTTAGATGAAGCAACTTCTTCAGTTGATACACGTACAGAAGTGCTTATTCAAAAAGGTATGGAAAAATTAATGGAAGGACGTACAAGTTTTGTTATTGCACACCGTCTATCAACGATTCGTGATGCCAATACAATCATTGTCATGAAGGATGGCGACATTGTAGAAATTGGTAATCATGATG
>JABLTM010008517.1_pt1 | contig 13196 bp, 17 predicted proteins | sample 7160121 | NCBI WGS metagenome assembly JABLTM01 (sample SAMN14651224, study PRJNA627086) | human gut metagenome | isolation source: feces | host: Homo sapiens
ATTCTTTAACAGCAACAGGAAAAGTAAAAAGAACAACAGCTAATAGAAGACACTTATTAGCAAATAAAACAAAAAGACAAAAATTATCAAGCAGACGCCCAGGAGCATATGCAGATAAAACATGCGAAAATACAATAAAAAAATTATTACCATATGGTAACTAGAAAGTAATTTGAGGAGGGAAAATAAATGGCAAGAGTAAAATCAGCAAGAACAACAAGAGCAAGACATAAAAAAGTATTAAAACAAGCAAAAGGATATTATGGTGCAAAACACTATAGATTTAGAAATGCTAATCAAGCAGTATTAAAATCATTAGCATATGCTTATGTTGGAAGAAAAGATAAAAAGAGTAATTTCAGAAAATTGTGGATAGCAAGAATAAATGCTGCTGCAAGAATGAATGGAACAACATACAGTAAATTAATCGCAGGATTAAAGAAAGCTAATGTTACAATAAACAGAAAAATGTTAGCAGAAGTTGCTGTAAATGATCCAAAAGCATTTACAGAAATCGCTGAAATTGCAAAAAATGCATAAATATATTAGGAGGTCTTACTTTAATTTAATATTTTAAAGTAAGGTCTCCTTGTGCGTTTTAAAATACAATAGGAGGAAAGAAAATTGAACATAGGAATAGACATAGATGGAGTATTAACAGATATGGAAAGAGAAGTTACAGACTATGCAACTAAAATGTGTGTAGAAGAAGGATTGCCAATAGAAGTAGATGTTAGTAAGTATTATGAAACAGATTCTTTTAATTGGACACAAGAACAATCAGATAGATTTTGGAATAAATATTTAGTTCCATATGTGGTAGAAAGTAATGCAAGAAAATACTCTAAAGAAATAATAGAAAAATTAAGACAAGAAGGAAACAAAATATATATAATAACGGCAAGAGATGAAAGTGGAATGCCAGAAGAATATTATGGAAAGATGCAACAATTAACTAAAAGTTGGTTAGACAAAAATGAAATTAAGTATGATAGATTAATATTTTCAACAGATAAAGAAAAATTGCAAAAATGCATAGAAAATAATGTAGATATAATGATAGAAGATAGTCCAAGTAATATACAAAATATTTCTACTAAGATTAAAGTTATAAAATTTGATTGTCAATATAATAAGCAAATATTAGGAGCAAATGTTGTTACAGCTTATAGTTGGTATCATATATATGATATAATAGAAAAAGTAAATAAAGAAAAAGGAGAATAAAAAATGGCTAAAATATTTGAAGATGTTTCAAGAACATTTAATGAATTTTTATTAATACCAAATTTAACAGATGAAAGATGTATACCATCAAATGTATCATTAAAAACACCAATAGTAAAATACAAAAAAGGAGAAGAACCTAAATATTATGCAAATATTCCAATGGTATCTGCAATAATGCAATCAGTATCAGGAGAAGAAATGGGAATAGCATTAGCTCGTGAAGGTGGAATAGCATTTATATTTGGTGCTCAATCAATTGAATCACAAGCAAAAATGGTACGTCATGTAAAAAAACATAAAGCAGGATTTGTAGTAAGTGACTCAAATGTAAAAAGTGGGACTACATTAAGAGAAGTTATAGAACTAGTTGAAAAAACAGGACATTCAACTGTAATGATTACAGAAGATGGAACTGCAAATGGTAAATTTTTAGGGCTAGTAACTGATAAAGACTATAGGATTTCTAGAGATGATTTAGATGCACCAATAGATAATTTTATGACACCAAAAGAAAGAGCGATTTGGGCAGAGGAGGGTTTAAGCTTATCAGAAGCAAATGATGTTATTTGGGAAAAGAAGAAAGAATGTCTTCCAATTTTATCAAAAGAAGGAAACTTAAAATTCTTAGTATTTAGAAAAGATTATGAAGAAAGAAAGCATAATCCCAATTCATTATTAGACGAAAATAAAAGATATATAGTAGGAGCAGGAATAAATACTAGAGATTATGAAGAAAGAATACCTGCACTAGTAGAAGCCGGAGTAGATTTACTTTGTATAGATTCATCTGATGGATATTCTGTATGGCAAAAAAATACTATTCAATATGTTAGAGAAAAATATGGAGATAGTTTAAAAATAGGTGCTGGTAATGTAGTTGACAAAGAAGGATTTAGATATTTAGCAGAAGCTGGAGCAGACTTTATAAAAGTTGGTGTAGGTGGAGGATCAATCTGCATCACAAGAGAAACAAAAGGAATTGGTAGAGGACAAGCCAGTAGCCTAATAGATGTAGTACAAGCACGTGATGAATATTTCGAAGAAACAGGAGTATATATTCCAGTATGTTCAGATGGTGGAATAGTACATGATCATCATATAACAATTGCATTAGCATTAGGAGCAGATTTTGTAATGATGGGACGTTACTTTGCACGTTTTGATGAAAGTCCAACAAGAGTTGTAAAAATAAATAATAACTATGTAAAAGAATATTGGGGAGAAGGTTCAAATAGAGCTAGAAATTGGCAAAGATATGATATGGGAGGAGCTAAAAAACTTTCTTTTGAAGAAGGAGTTGACTCTTACATTCCATATGCAGGACCATTAAAAGATAATTTAGATATTACAGTAGCAAAAATAAAATCAACAATGTGTAACTGTGGTGCAATTACAATTCCAGAATTACATGAAAAAGCAAGATTAACATTAGTTTCTAATGTTAGCATTCAAGAAGGTAGTGCACATGATGTAATTTTAAAAGAAATTGATAAACAATATAAATAATTTTTAAAGGTAAGCTAAAATAAGAAGCTTGCCTTTTATTTTGCATAATTTTCTTTATTATGGAAATACTGAGAACAGTAAATAAAGGAGGTCATTATGAAACCATTAGATTCAAAAAAAGATTATCAAGACTATGTAAATAAAAAATCGCCTAATTCACCAATATGGAAAAATTGTTTTAATGCTTTTTGGGTAGGTGGATTAATTTGTTCAATAGGTCAAATAATTATGGATATATGTAAATATAGAGGACTTTCTCAAGAAATATCAGGAACTATAGTATCAATTTTATTAATAGCAATTAGTGCATTCTTAACAGGTCTTAATATATTTAACAAAATCGGAAAATTTGCAGGAGCAGGTTCATTAGTGCCAATTACAGGATTTGCAAACTCTATTGTTTCACCAGCTATGGAATATAAATCTGAAGGATATGTAATGGGTGTTGGAGGAAAGATGTTTACTGTAGCAGGTCCTGTGCTTGTTTTTGGAATTTCAGCATCTATTATTGTAGGATTAATTTATTTGATTTTTAATACACAATCAATTACATTAGTTTAATTTAGAAAGGAAGAAAATTATGCAAAAATTAGGAAAACAAACAATAAAATTTGATACTCCACCAGTTATAACAGAAGTAGCTTCAATAGTTGGTCCTAAAGAAGCAAATGGACCATTAGCTAAATATTTTGACCAATGTTTAGAAGATGAGTTTTGGGGAGAAAAAACTTGGGAAAAGTCTGAAAGTAAGATAATTAAAGAGACTGTAAATGCAGTAATTGCAAAATCAGGAATAGCAGTAAATGACTTAGAATACTGCTTTGCAGGAGATTTGTTAAATCAGTGTATTTCTTCAAGTTTTGGATTAAGAGAATTAAACATACCGTTTTTAGGAATATTTGGAGCATGTTCAACATTTGTGGAAGGTCTTAGTTTAGGTGCAATTGTTACAGAAGCCTGTGCACAACATGTTATATGTGCTGCATCAAGTCATTTTTGTAGTGCAGAAAAACAATTTAGATTTCCATTAGAGCTAGGAAATCAAAGACCACAGACATCTCAATGGACTGTTACAGGTGCAGGTTCAGCGATATTGTCTAAAACAGGAGAAGGACCATTTATTACACATATAACTTCTGGAAAAATTGTAGATATGGGAATTAAAGATGCTAATAATATGGGAGCTGCAATGGCACCTGCTGCACTTGATACATTAATCTGTCATTTTAAAGATACAGGTCGAGCTCCATCATATTATGATGCAATTATTACTGGTGATTTAGGACATGTAGGAAAAGAGATTTTGACAGAATTAGCTTTAGATAAAGGTTATAATATAAAGTCAAATTATAATGACTGTGGTGTTATGATTTTTGATAAAGAAAAACAAGATACACATTCAGGTGGCAGTGGTTGTGGATGTTGTGCTTCTGTATTTTCAGGTTATTTTTTCAAACAGTTAAAAGATAAAAAAATTAAAAGATTATTATTAATCGCAACTGGTGCATTAACTAATTCAACTTCTTCTCAGCAAGGAGAAAGTATTCCTGGTATTGCACATGCGGTTAGTATTGAAATGTAGGAGGTGGAATTATGGATTGGTTACAAAGTATTTCTTTGATTGGTTTATTAAAGTGTTTTGTTGTTGGTGGACTTATTTGTGTTGTAGGTCAGATATTAATAGACAAAACTAAATTGACACCTGCTAGAATTTTAGTTGCTTTTGTTACTACTGGTACTATTTTAGGAGGACTAGGAATTTATCAATATCTTGTTGATTTTGCTGGTGCTGGTGCAACTGTGCCATTAACTGGTTTTGGATATAATCTTGCAAAAGGTGCAATAAAAGGCGTTAAAGAATCTGGAATTATTGGAGCTTTTACTGGTGGTGTTACTGCCTCTGCTGGCGGTATTGCTGCTGCTGTATTTTTTGGATATATTGCTTCTTTAATTTCTAAACCTAAAATGAAAAAAGAATAAAATAAGAAAGACCCCCTTCGAATAATTCGGAGGGGGTAAATAAATCCATTAGTCAAATTTGTGATTATTAATCAAACTCATGGCATCCAGAATCTGTAAGTATACAATTCGGGTTGTTTCATAAGCTTCAGTTGTTGAAATTTCAGTAGAGCAAACTTTTCTAAGTAAGCCTCTTAAAAAATCACCCTGATGTTTTAAGAAAGTGAAGTTTGGCATATCTTTTATTAAGATTCCAACTTCTGCTCTTACTAAACAGTTTTCTTCCTCCAAAACTTTCATTACATTCTGACAGTATCTCCGTGCTTTGACCATTTCCTCATAATAAGTTTTGATCTGTTCACTTATAGGATTTTTCTTCGTATTCATTTGAATACCTCTCTTTCCGGACTTTGCCCTTATAATGCTATGACTTTGTCATGCAATTTTATTATAACATTATTGTGAATTTATGTCAATTAATAGTAAGATTACAAAAATATTACAAAAAATACAATTACATGACAATTTGCTTAAAAATATTGACATTTTTGTTAAAATATATAAAATATAATTAGTTTATTAGATTTTAGTGAAAGGATGAGAGAATATGAAAAAAGAGGATGGAAAAACTCCACTTGCAATATTAGTAACACTAGCAATAGCAATAATAATAGTTGGTGTAATAATAGCAATGGTATATGAAAAGCCTAATAAAGTAGAAGAAAATAACATAAATACTACAAATACGCAGACAACAAATCTTCAAGAAGGTAATGAACAAACAACTGAAACAAATGAAAATAATAATATAAACTAAAGAAGGTAGAAAAATGAATATAAATCTATTAACAATAATAACATGTATATTTACAATTTTGTACATATCAATATTAGTGATAATATCTAGAATAGATAAAAAATATTTGAAAATGGAAAAATCAGTTATTTCAGTAGGTATAATTTTATCAATCGTATATATGATATATATGTATATAATTAAGGAATCAAGTCTAAAGGCAAGTATAATATATCTTGGAATATATATTATATTAATAACATTAGATACTTTTATAGTAAAAAGATATGCTGAAAATAGTTATACAACAGGAATTTTGATGTTATTTAATATTATGCTAGTATTTACAGGAATCAACATTTTTACATATACAATAATTTTAACAGCATTAGAAATATTATTTTATTTAATAATTGGAAAAATAAAGCAAAAAAACAATGGTAATAAAAAAGTAAAATTAAGCGATGTTCCTGTAGGATATTTTTTATGTATTGGTAATATTTTAGTAGTAGTTGCTGTATCAATCATAAAAATATACATAAGATAAATGAAAGGATGATACTGATATGAAAATAGGAATAGATATTGGTGGAAGCCATATAGGAATAGGTCTAGTTGAAAATGATGGAACTATAGTGTTTGAAAAAGAAACATTCATAAAAGACAAAACAGATATAGAAAACAAAATAGAAAAATACATAACAGAAAATGTAGTAGGAATATTACAAGCATATGGAGTTAATCAAATAGGAATTGCAGTGCCAGGAACAGTAACTGATAAAAAAATTATAAAAGCTGTAAACTTGGGAATAGAAAACTATGAATTAGGAACAATCATACAAGAAAATTTGTTAAAACTTGGTTATACAATAGATGTAAAATTAAAAAATGATGGAAAATGTGCAGCACTTGCAGAGCAAAAATATGGAGCTTTACAAGGATATGACAACAGTATTTTCTTGTGTATAGGAACAGGTGTGGGAAGTGCAGTGATTTTTAATGGAAAATTACTGGAACCTAAAAATGTACCTGGATTTGAATTTAGCCATACAATAATTCATAAAAATGGAGCATTATGTAATTGTGGAAAAAGAGGATGTTTTGAAGTATATGCAAGTCTAAAAAGATTTAAAGAAAAATTAGTAAAAGAATTTAATTTGGATTCTTTAGATGGAGAATGTGTAAGAGAATTTATACGTCAAAATCCAGATAATTCAACATTAAAATATATGCTAAATAATTATATAGAAGATTTAAGCATAGGAATTTCAAATATAATAAACATATTTGAACCAGAAGCAATATGTTTAGGGGGAAGTTTTGCCGAATATGAAGATATTTTATATCAACCTTTAAAAAAGGCTTTGCTAAGTGGAAATTTGCTATTTAACAAAAGATGTGATATAATAATAAAACTTGCAGAATTAAAAAATGATGCGGGAATTATTGGAGCAACACTTATATAAAAATATAATAAATCAGGTTGGAAAAATAATTCTTTTCCAATCTATTTTTTTGAAAAAATTAAGAAAGGGATATAGTAAAAAATGAAAAAAGTAAGTTTTTATACACTTGGGTGCAAAGTAAATCAATATGAAACAAATGCAATGGCACAAAAATTCAAAGAAGCGGGATATGAAATAGTAGATATGAATGATGATATATCAGATGTTTGCATAGTAAATACCTGTACAGTAACAAACATGTCAGATAGGAAATCAAGACATTCATTAAGAAGAGTAAAAGAAAAAAATCCATCTGCAATAATTGCAGCTGTTGGATGTTATGCTCAAGTAGCTAAAAATGATTTAGAAAAAATGTCAGAAATAGATATAGTACTTGGAAATGAAGAAAAAGCAAATATTGTACAATATGTAGAAAAATTTATGGAAAATCACAATGAAAATAAATTAATAGAAATAGAAGATATAGCAACCAAAAAAGAATTTGAAGACATGGGACAAATTACATATACAGAAAAAACAAGAGCATTTATAAAAGTCCAAGATGGATGTAATCAATTTTGTTCATACTGTATCATTCCATATGCAAGAGGAAGAGTTAGAAGCAGAAATGCAGAAAGTATAATAAAAGAAATTACACAAATTGCACAAAATGGAATAAAAGAAGTTGTAATAACAGGAATTCATGTTGCGTCATATGGAAGAGACTTTGGAAATGAAAATGGATTAATAGAATTATTAGAAAAAATAAATGAGATAGAAGGAGTAAAGAGGATTAGACTTGGATCATTGGAGCCTAAAGTCATAACAGAAGAATTTATGCAAAGACTATCAAAATTAGAAAAAATGTGCCATCATTTTCATTTATCACTGCAAAGTGGTTGTGATGCAACATTAAAAAGAATGAATAGAAAATACACAACGTCAGAAGTTAAAGAAATAATAGAAAGACTAAGAAGATACTATGATGATGTAATGCTAACAACAGATATAATAGTAGGATTTCCAGGAGAAACTGAAGAAGAATTTGAAACTACATATCAATTTTTAAAAGAAGTAAAATTATATAAAATGCATGTATTTCAATACTCACCAAGAAAAGGAACGAGAGCAGCAGTTATGCCAAATCAAATAGATGGAAATATAAAAGAAGCAAGAAGTAAGAAATTGATTGAATTATCAAATGAAAATCAAAAAATGTATAATCAACAACTTGTAGGCAAAGAAGTTGAAGTTTTATTTGAAGATAAAGAAGTAGAAGATGGAATAACATATTTTAGAGGACATACTCAAAATTATATATTAGTAAAATATAAAACTGATGAAAATTTAGAAAATACATTAAAAAACGTTAGAATCTTAGAGTTAACTGACTTACCAATATAAATGCACCGATGGGACCGGTTCTTATCGGTGCAAAAAATGCACGTCAGAGAACCGGTCCTATCGGTACCAACATAAAAAATCCCCCCATAGAAAATATTTCTGTGGGGGTGAAAGGTTTTACATAGTTTTTTTAGGAACTAGCGTTGTAGAAATTCTCCTATCGGAAAATTCTTTTGCAAAGTGTATACCATCTTGATCATACTCCTTGTTTTCATAGCTAGTAAAACCAACTATGTTTATTTTTGAAAAATTATCTACAACAAATACTTTGTTGATTGGATCTTCATCAGAACCATCTTTAGAATATTTCTTGTATTCTGTGTGAGAAGCAGAACCATATTCAGCTTCTTCATGCATCTTTTTGCTACGTAACTGAACTTCCATCTGACATCCAGGTAATACTTCAGAGTACATTTGGATTGTCAATGTAAATTGCAATGACTGATAGTTATTGCCTTTGGGTTCTCGAATGAAATCTTTGATGAATTCAATTCTAAATGGAATATCTAAAACGTAATTAATAATATGTTTATCAATTTCATTAATTCCATTATTTGAAAAAATCCAATCTGAAAATTCTTTATGCATACGTCTGTTTTTGGATGCGATAATTCCTGAAATTGCATCAAATATAATATGAATATATTTGTCTGCGTCTGCTTCAGAGCAATTATTCAAAAGAATTCCACGAATTCCAAATCTATCTCTTATATTGATAGATGAATTTTCTGCGGATTTTCTGAGAATTTTTGTAAGTTCACTTTCAAGTGACTTTCTCCTAGAATACCAATTGATATCTAAGTGAATATTATTGGTTTCGTTTAACCAAAGGATTATGTACATAATTGTTATAGTAATATATGTAATTACATTGGTTATTACAAATGTTTTCTCCCGAAAACGATAGCAGCCTCTGAGTCCATCAATAAATGAGTCAAATGCTTCTGCATCTGCTTCTGAAACCTCTTCATCTTTTAAGATAGAAAACAAGTTTTTAACTATCTCTAAGATATTAGATGATTGTTGGAGAGCGAGTTGGTATTTGTTGTGAAGAAAGCTTAGTGTTTCTGGTAACATGTTGATGTCCTCCGCTAAATGCAATAATGCGATTTTAAATCATTAATAAATAATTCAAAACTTTCCGCATCTTCATTGTCCACAGTTTTGTCTTTTAAAATATTATACAAATTTTGCATAATATCTAATACAGTATCTGATTTTTTTATTGCCTCCTCATAGCTCCGTTTAATAAGTTCTTGTGTTTCTTTTGTCATAAGTATCATCCTTTCTTAAAAAAATTTATATGAATATTATACCACAAATTTCCAGAAAAGTACAGTAATATAGAAAAAAGATTGACATAACTGCTGAAAAAATATATAATATATGTTGGTAAAAAGAGAGGAATGAGATAAAGTATGAAAGAAGTAGAATTATTAGCACCAGCAGGTTCGTATGAGAAAGCAAAAATAGCATTTTTATATGGGGCAGACGCAGTATATTGTGGGACATCATCATTATCATTAAGAACAAGAGCAGACATGCAAGATGATGACTTAGAAAAAACGGTAAAATATGCACATAGTATAGGAAAAAAAGTATATGTAACATTAAATATTTTCGCATGGGACGAAAAATATGATGAAATTATAGAAATGGCAAAAAAACTTGAAGAATTAAAGCCAGATGGAATTATAGCAGCAGATGGAGGAGTAATAGAAGTATTAAAACAGTATGCTCCAAGTGTTGCAATAAATGTAAGTACACAAGCAAATATAGTAAGTTTGCATGATTGTAATTTCTGGCGTAAAAATGGTGCCAAAAGAATGATAATGGCAAGAGAAATGAACAAAGAACAATTAAAATACATCATGGAGAATAAGCCAGAAGACATGGAAATAGAAATATTTGTACATGGTGCAATATGTTTTGCATATTCTGGAAGATGTTTCTTAAGTGATTTTTTAACATGTAGAAGTGCAAATTTAGGAGATTGTGCACAAAGTTGCAGATGGTCATATAAATTGTATGCAGAAGAAAGAAACAATCCAGGTGAATTTATGCCAATCGAAACAAATGAATATGGTACAAGCATATTTTCATCAAAAGATTTATGTTTAATAAAAGAACTTCCAGAAATAATAGACATGGGAGTTGATAGTTTAAAAATCGAAGGACGTCTAAAAACAGAATATTATGTAGCAAGTATTGTAAATGTCTACAGAAATGCAATTGATGATTATAAAAAAGACCCAGAACATTATGATGCAGAAAAATACATGAAAGAAATTGAAAAAATAAAAACAAGAGAATTAACAACATTCTATTTTAATGACAGAAAAAACAAAGATATTCAAGAATATGATGGACATCAATATAATGAAAAATATCAATTTGGTGGAAAAGTTGTTGGATATGATGGAGAAAAAGCAATTATAGATATTCGTAACAGATTACAAGTAGGAGATACTTTAGAAATCTTAGTTCCAAATCAACTTGAAGCTGTTCAATTTAAAATTGATAAATTATGGGATTTTGAAACTGATGAAGAAATAGATGTTGTTAATCCAGGGGTTAAAGATCAAAAAGTAAAAATGATTTTGCCAATTAAGTGTGAAGAAAACTGGATAATTAGGAGAAAGAAATAATGAAAAATATAAAAGATTATGATTTGCCAGCACTAAAAGAAGAATTTGTACAAATGGGAGAAAAGCCATTTAGAGCAGAACAAGTATTTAAATGGTTATATGAAGCAAAAGTTACAAGTTTTGAAGAAATGACAAATTTATCATTAGAATTAAGAGAAAAATTAAAACAAAATTATGAAATGCATAATTTCAAAATATTAAAAAAACAAGAATCATCAGATGGAACAAAAAAATATTTATTTGATGTACTAGATGGAAATGCAATAGAAACAGTATTAATGAGTTATCACCATGGTTATAGTATATGTGTATCATCACAAATAGGATGCAAAATGGGGTGTAAATTCTGTGCATCAACAGGAATCAATTTTATTAGAAATTTAACATCAGGAGAAATCGTTGAACAGATTCTTGCAGTAGAAAGAGATAATAATATAAGAATTTCTAATGTAGTATTTATGGGGATTGGAGAACCATTAAATAACTATAGTAATGTAGTAAATGCAATAAGAATAATAAATAATCAAAAAGGAATAAATATAGGAGCTAGACACATAAGTATTTCTACAAGTGGTTTAGTGCCAGGAATATATAGACTTGCAGATGAAAATATTCAATGTACATTATCAATTTCATTACATGCTACAAATAATGAAAAAAGAAGTAGTATGATGCCAGTAAATAATGCGTTTCCAATAGAAGAATTAATGCAAGCATGCAAAGACTATATAGCAAAAACAAATAGAAGAATATCATTTGAATATGCATTAGCAAAAGATAATAATGATAATTTAGAAGATGCAAAAGAATTAGTACACCTTTTAAAAGGAATGTTATGTCATGTAAACTTAATACCAATTAATAAAATTGAAAATGGTGCATATTCTAAAAGTTCAAATGAAAATATAATGAAGTTTAGAGATTACTTAAATGACCATGGAATAGTTGCTACAATCAGGCGTGAGCTAGGTTCAGATATTGATGCAGCTTGCGGACAATTAAGAAGAAAAAATTTATAATAATTAAATAAGCAAAAAATAGGACTTCTATTGACAGAAAAAAAAGAAATGTGATATAACTAACACAAAGAAAGATACGAGGTGAAACGATGATAATAGCTTATGCAAAGTCAGATATAGGAAAAGCTAGAGAAATGAATCAAGATGCATATTATATATCAGATTCGTCGAGTGAAATAAAACTATATTTATTAGCAGATGGCATGGGGGGATACAAAGGCGGAGAAATTGCAAGCAGATTAGCAATTAATTGTGCTAAAAGCTATATAGAAAGCAATTTTAAAGAAACTGCGAAAGATAAACAGAGTTTAATACAGCTAGTAGCAAGTAGTATGGAATATGCAAATATGGTAGTATATGAAAAGTCAAAAGAAGACAAAGAACTTGAAGGAATGGGTACTACTTTAGAAGTATGTTTAATATATAATAATAAGGCATATATTGGTCATATTGGTGATAGCAGAATATATAGAATTAGAAAAGATTTTATAAGAAAATTAACACAAGACCATAGTTATGTTCAAAAACTAGTAAAAGACGGAACAATTACAAAAGAAGAAGCGGAAAAACATCCAAAGAAAAACATGTTAATGAAGGCACTTGGATGTAATGCATTTGTTGAGCCTGATGTATCAGTAAAAGGATTTCTTAGAGATGACATTTTACTTATATCATCAGATGGATTGACTAATATGGTAAAACAAGAAGATATTTTCAAAATAGCAAAAGGAAATATAGAAAAAGCACCTATCAGGCTTGTAGACTTAGCAAATGAAAATGGTGGGTTAGATAACATAACAGTTGTAGTAATAAAAAACATATAACCTATAAGGAGAGATATTAAAATGGATTTAAAAGGTAGATTGTTAGGAAATAGATATGAAATTATTGAGAAAATTGGCAGTGGGGGAATGGCAACAGTATATAAAGCTAAATGCCATGTTTTAAATAGATATGTAGCAATCAAAATCTTAAGAGATGAATTTACAACAGATGAAGAATTTATAAAAAGATTTGAAGTAGAAGCACAATCAGCAGCGAGTATAACACATCCTAATATAGTTTCTGTATATGATGTAGGAGCAGATGGAAACTTATATTATATAGTAATGGAATTAATAAAAGGTAAAACTTTAAAAGAAATAATTATAATAAGAAAGAAGAAAAAGATTTAAAAGAAGTAAAAATC
>JABLTM010004323.1_pt1 | contig 13192 bp, 10 predicted proteins | sample 7160121 | NCBI WGS metagenome assembly JABLTM01 (sample SAMN14651224, study PRJNA627086) | human gut metagenome | isolation source: feces | host: Homo sapiens
ACAATATCCTTTACCGTCAGTTTCTTTACTTTTTTCTCAAACAGAAGGTTGCTGGCAGCTTCTGCAATTGTTTTTTTCATATCAATAGCCATTTTACCTACTCCTATTTCACTCAAAAAACCGCTTTGTTGCTTATGCTACCGTACATTTTTTCTTCTGTCAAGTAAATTAATTCTAAACTGTTCCTGAGGCTAACGATGTGCAAAATGAACAAATTCCCCAAGAAGACACTTTTACGTGCCCTTCGGGGAATTCGTTCATTTGCACATTCAGAAAATCTCCGCATCTTCCTAATAAAACTGATGTGCTCCGATCTTCACTCCGGTTCCGGATCCTGTATTAAAGTACAGTGCTCCTCCTACCGGATTCTCTCCGTTCAGTGCTGCCTGAGCTGCTTCTACGCAGTCACTCGGTACACCGCTTGCCAGTGCACTTGCCAGTGCTCCGCTGTACGCCGGTGTGAACTGTCCTGCCTGGTAAACAACCTCGGAAATGCTGTTCGGGAAGGAAGCACTTGCCACACGGTTGAGAACAACGGCACCGACTGCCACTTTACCTTCGCGGCTCTGGTTGCCTGCCTCGCAGTAGATGATCGCTGCCAGAAGGTTCAGATCACTGGAATCTGCTGTGGTAACAGTCTCTTCGCTTCCGGTTGACGCTGCAGAATCGTAAGTGTCGTCTGCGGTATCATAGGAAACATCTGCTGTCGTATCTTCGCTGTAGCTGTTGTCGGTATAAGAACCGTCTGTGCCGTATGTACTGTCGGACTCATAAGTTTCACCGGCATAAGTACCGTCTGTATAAGAATCGTCTGTATAAGAATCGCCTGTATTATAAGCATCACCGGTATAAGTACTATCTGCATTGTAGCTGTTGTCTGCATAAATGCTGTCCGCAGAAGTATCATCATAAGCACCATCTGCACTGTAGCTGTTGTCGGTATAAGTATCATCTGTACTATAGCTGTCATCGCCATAGCTGCTGTCTGCATATGTATCCTCAGTATAGCTGTCATCGTTGTAAGTGCTGTCTGTATCTGCCGTGCCATAGCCTGCTGCATTCCAGCCCCAGCCGTTCGGATCGTAATAGCCCTGTGCCACGCTGTCCGTTGTGTCTGTATTGGCATCTGCATCACTGACGTTGACATCCGCAGTTGAGATTGCAACGGCACGGTCTGTGATGATCGTCTCTTCGGCATCCTCTGCTGGAACGTATGCAACCGTAACGTCATCCATCTGTACCTGATACCAGTCACCATCCTCGGAAATCAGGCTATACTCGCTTCCGTTGTCTGCACTGTCCAGAATGTCTGCTGCTGCATCCGGTGAAGAGAACAGGTTTACACCATCCCAGTTGACCTTGACGCCCTGTGTACCATAGACATTTGCCAGATATTCTGCATCTTCTCCGTATGCCAGATAATCATTCTTGATATATCCTTCCACGCCGTTTGAAATGATGTGTGACCATTTCTCGCCCTTTTCGATCAGGTCTGCAGATGCTCCCTTTGGAAGATAGCCGACGATCTCACTTTTGGTGGATGCATTTGCACGGATGTTGACCTGTGTATCTACATCTGCCACTGCACGATAAGACCACACGCTGTCTTCTATATTATTACTGTCTGTAGACGGTGCTGCAAAAACAACTGTGGAAGATAATACTGTAAATGCAAATACCGTCGCACTGCCGCAAAGTACCGTTTTCATTCTTGCTTTCATGTAAAAAAACCTCCTGAACTCCTATAACTTCACGCTTTTTTGGCATTTTTGTTATATTTGTTACAAATGTATTAACTTTTGTTACGTTTGCATCATATAACAGTTACAGTATTTTGTCAACCTTTTTTTATCTTCGTCAAGTGATGAGAAGCAAAGGATTGCACTCCCACTAAGATAGCCTCCGGCGGATTGCAGAGGCATTCTTGAATTTTAAAGTTTGAGGATATACCGCAAAAAAACATTGCTCTCATAAAGAAAGGTGAGAATCGGACTTTCTTTTATCATCGAAAGCAGCTGGCTTCCGATCTCTGTGTTGGAGCAGATCGCCACTACCAGAAAGAACAGCCAGACGATGCAGATCCCTTTTACAAATCCGAGTGCTCCTCCGCACATCCGGTTGACGCCACGCAGGATCGGCAGCCTTGTCATGATCCGCAGTGCCCGTGCAACGGCATGCAGGGCGATACTTACCAGGTTAAAAGAAATAAAATAGGTCAGCATGTTCAGGATCATATCCGCCAGATAGGTGGAAATATATTCCGAAAAGGTCTGAACCGCCATATTTGCATACGTGTAACTGTTGTTATTATCAAGAAGCTGCGTCTGCAATTCTTTCGGGATCGGCAGTGATTTGATGATCTTGTTCTGATCTTTTCGCGGCACATCGCTCTGCTGTGCAAATTTCTGTGTTTCTTTATCCAATTTGTCCATGATCGCATCTTCCACCAGCGTCTTGCATTTGCTCTCCACAAATGAGTAGACGGGTGTCTGCGTTTTCAGAAAATCATTGACATAGGGTGTCGAATAATAGACCAGTACACCGGAAAACACGAAAAAAAGCAGAGAGGTCAGCGTCCTCGCAAAACCTCTCATATAGCCATTGATCGCAAATACCAGCAGTACCAGTAAGATAATGATCGTAAGTAAATTCATAATTTCCTTTCTGCTATCCAAGCCGGATCAGATCTGCACTGTCCTCGGTGATCACCATATATTTGCGGAATCCACGGATACTCAGCACATTCTGGATTGGCTTGCGGTATTTTCCCTGGAATGTTTTCTGACCGTTTAACTTATAAATGGCAAATTCTTTTTCATTGAACAGCACGATTTTGTCTTTCTGCAGGGTAATACTGTTGTACTGCAGATCAAAATATTTCTGCATGGTATTCTTACCGCCGGTATTGTAGACCTTCATCAGATATTTATGTCCAGAGTCGCCTCCGTCAAAGACAAAGCCGATGCGGTTGCCGTCATGGAAAGTACTGATGATCTCCTGATCAAACTTCACCGTTTTCTTTTCTTTCGGAGACTGGCTGCCGGAAAATACCGTAAACCCGTCGGTGCGGACGGCAACTGCCGTGCTGTTGTCACAGAAAAAAATCTGCGGAGCCAGCACGTCGTCCACATTTAGCTCACCGACCTGATTGTTCAGCTCCATCTGACCTGCACTTCCGAAGTTATAAAACGCAATATGTGTACTGATCTTGTTTCCATTGACCCGCATATAGGACACTGCCATCTTGATCCCGTCCGGAGAAAGTGCCATATCCAGCGGATAACCAAAATCGTCGATCGTCGTGCGATTCTCGGCGATCAGTGTCCCGGATGCATCGTAAAAATTGACCCAGGTCACATCATCATCTGCTAGGATCACCGCCACAACACCCTGCGTTGCCACTCTTGCCTTCTGGATCGGCAGTTTTGTCTGGAACTGTCCTTTCAGTCCCTCTTCATCAAATACATAGACCTGCATCCCCTGCTGATCTGCGATCACAGCAGTCGTACCGCAGACATCCACGAACGGTGCCTGCATACTGTAGGTCGTACTCCATTTTATATTCGATTTGCTGTCCACACAGGCTACCCCGTCGGAGCTGTATTTCAGGAAATAATCTCCAAACTCCAGATACTGCGTACTGCTCACGTCATTTCTCTCAATGCGGTCTGAGGTAAGATAGGTGCTTCCGGTGTGAAAGAATAAAAATGTCCCCAGCCCGAACAGCAGGATAAACAGAAGTCCCATGGTGATCGCATTGCGGTTATGTACAAACTTCTGATGTTTTTTAATCTTATCCCACAGTTCTTCTTTTGCCTGTGGATCTTCCGTCATCTCATATGTCTCGATGCGGATATCCGGATCGTTGAGCTCTTCGTCCAGATCCAAATCCAGATCATCCTCTTTTTTTCTGAATAATTCTTTTAATTTTATTTTCATCCTCATTTCGTCCTTACTGTGCCAATTCTGAAATTTTCCTGATGCTCTGCAAAAGTTCTTCTTAAGTACCCTGCAATGTTGTTATTATAGTTTAAAAGGCATGGGATAGTCAACCATGCCTTTTACGTTCCTTATTCTTTTTACGGCAGCACGATCTTCTGTCCCGGAAGAATCGTGTTTGGATCAGTAATGCCGTTCAGATCACAGATTTCCTGAAGCTTGTCCAGATTTCCGTAGTACATCCGGCAGACGATCGCCAGCGTATCGCCGTCCCGCACCGTGTATTCTGCCTGATACTTCGTCACATCCGAAGAGGATGCCGCACGGCTATTTGCAGAGGAACTGCCGGATGTGGTGCTATCCTGCCTACCGGAAGTTCCGGCACCTCCTGTTCCATCGGTTGCTGTGCTGCTTCCCGCTGTTCCTGTGCTGCCTGTTGTTCCCATATTGTCTGTGGAATCGCCTGTTGTCGTCGTATTGCTCTCTGTACTGCTCTCTGTGCTGCTTTCTTTCAAGATCCAGGTCTTTTCGGTTTCATCACTTATGGCACTTTCTTTTGTATTCTCTCCTTCTGCCTGTGCCGAAGCTGCCAGAGCATCCGTTTCTTTCTGTTTTTCGGTTCCTTTTGACAGGCCACTGCTCTGCCCATCACTTCCAAGTGCCATCTCCTGAAGCGTCACTTCCATATCTTTCATGCGATTATAGTTGTTGACCATCGTCGCCCCGATCACCAGGATCGTCAGCACCAGAAACATACTTGCACCATATAAAAAACGCACCATCGTCGGAGTTTTGCTTTTCTGCTCCTGCTCCACGTTCTGTGCGTCCTGTTGTTTTTTTGCGATCCGTCTGCGGAAGTTCTGGATGGCTCCATCCTGATTCTTTGATTCCGCCTCCACGGACTGCCCTTCATTTTCTTTTACCATATAGCTCTGCATCTGCTCGTTTTTTTCGTAGTAGATGTAATAGCCGCTCTGCTTTCGGATCCCGGTGTTCTCCGTCAGGAAAACGCTGGCATTTTCTTCGCTGTCATACAGAAACAACAGCCTGTCCTCACCCGGAAACTGTTCCCGATGCAGATCAAAGAGCTTCTCATCCGGTTCTTCTTCCGGCTCCTCCATCTTTTTCGCCCAGCCGATCACTTCTCTTCCCGGAAAATACTGTTTCATTTCCCGGTAGATTTTCTCCCACATATCATCGTTTGGTTCACCCTCCGCGATCTCTACGGCTCCGTCCGCAAACAGACACTTCATGTTTTCGTTCTGCCAGACTTCACCGAGCAGCACCGCACAGCCTGTCTTTTCCAGAAATGTGATCACATAATCTTCTATATAAACCCTTTTATCTGATCCTGCATCTCCGATCTGCCGGATATTTTTCGGCAGGCCTGTCCGTTCCTTTCCCTTTCCGTCCTTTGAGGTTCCCCTGTAAACCATTTCGATCATACTCCCAATCCTCCTTTATACTACTTCCAGCTGATGCCCCTATCGTAGCACAAAGAATCTGCAAATTTTAGCAATCCGTGGGATACTTTTCAAGAACTTTCCGACATGTTTTTCATCGGATTGATGCGAATAAACCTTCCTTTTTTCGGATACACTGTAAAAGCCTTTAACACGGCAAATTTTTAAGAGAGGGATGACAATCATGTTTTCTTCCGATACGATCTGCTATTTTAATGCAGGCTCTTCCGATACCGCAGAGCTTCTCGGAAATTATCTTTCTAAAATTCTGATAAAAAACGGTTTTTCAGATATCGCACCTGTCCTTCTATGCATCGGAAGTGACCGTGTGACCGGTGACAGCTTAGGTCCGATGGTCGGCAGTGCCCTGGAAGAACGGTACAAAAAAAGCATCCCCGTGTTTGGTACACTGAAGATGCCTGTTCATGCCCTCAATCTTGAGGAAACCATCGATGCGATCCATCTACATTTTCCGGATCATCCGCTGATCGCTGTCGATGCTTCCTTTGGAACAAAAGAACATCTTGGCTGCATTACGGCCGGCAAAGGAAGTCTCTGTCCCGGTGCCGGCGTCGACAAAAATCTGATTGCAGTCGGTGACTTTTTTGTGACCGGAATCGTAGCATCCTTTTCTCCGTTTTCACATCTGGTACTGCAGTCAACACGGCTGTCTGCCGTGATGCCGCTCGCCTCGCAGATTTCCCGCGGGATCGCTCATGCCATTGACGAAATTGCTCCCGGCTATAACCTTTCTTCGCAGATACTTTGAAACTGCATGACTGATCTTACATGCATTTTGTCCTCATTACAGCTCCACGCGGCCTTCCAGGGCACGCAGCAGAGTAACTTCATCAATATATTCCAGATCTCCGCCCACCGGTACCCCGCTGGCAATCCGGCTGACTTTGATACCGGTTGGCTTGATCAGCTTGCTGATGTACATCGCCGTTGTCTCACCTTCCAGGCTAGAATTGGTAGCAATGATCACTTCATTGACATCGCCCTGAAGTCTTGTCATCAGCTCTTTTAATTTTATGTCCCCAGGTCCGATACCGAGCATCGGTGAGATTGCCCCGTGCAGAACATGGTAGACACCGTCATACTTGCCGGTCTTCTCGTACGCCGCCAGATCTCTTGTATTTTCCACGACCATGATCGTCTTGTGGTCTCTTGCATCGTTCTTGCAGATCGGGCAGAGCTCATCGTCTGTCAGCGTAAAACATTCTTTACAGTATCTGACGTTCTTCCTTGCATCGATGATCGTATCCGAGAGCCGCTGCACTTCCTCGATCGGACGGTTAATAATATGAAACGCCAGGCGTTGGGCTGATTTCGCCCCCACACCCGGCAGTTTTGACAGTTCTTCGATCAGTTTTGTGATATGACTGCTATAATAATCCATCAGAACGGAAATCCTCCACCCATACCAGTAAGTCCGCCTGTCAGTTTTGACATGACTGCGTTGGTCTCTTCCTCTACTTTTCTCAAAGCTTCGTTGGTAGCTGCCATGATCAGATCTTCGAGCATCTCGATATCATCCGGATCTACGACTTCTTCTTTGAGCGAAACTTTGGTCACTTCTTTCTTACCGGAGATCGTCACTTCTACCACGCCGCCGCCTGCTGCTGCCGTAAACTCTTTCTCTTCCAGTGCTTTCTGGTTTTCCTCCATCTGACGCTGCATTTTCTGTGCCTGTTTCATCAGATTGTTCATATTGCCCGGAATACCTCCGCCCGGAAATCCTCCACGTTTTGCCATTTTCTAATCCTCCTGAATAATCTTTCTATTAGTCATCTTCGCAACTGCTCAATACTTCGCAGTTACGATGCAAAAATCCATTAAAAATTGCTTTGCAATAAGATTTTTGCACACCTGAATCATATTCTTACGGTCTTCGCAGCAAGTGCTCCGACCTGTGCCGAATCATTAGTCATCTTCTATTTCTATATCTGCATGGACCAGATTTTCAAGTGCCTCCTCGACCTGCACTTTGGAAAGTCTGGTATTTGCCACATGCTCATCTGCCTGCAGGATCATCTTGACTTTGACCTGCCTGCCTGTTTTCGCTGCAATGATCTGCTCGAGTACTTCTGCTTTCTTCGGATCATTGACATAAGTCTCTCCCAGAAAATCAGAAAATACGATATAAAGCGTACCATCTTCTTTTTCTGTATTAAATTTCGGAACGGCACTTGCCAGAACCACACGGAAACGCCCTGAAGTCTGTGCCAGGATCGTCCGCCACATACCGACGATCTTCTGCAGATCTTCCGGTGCTGCCTGCTGAAGCTTTGCCGGGTCTGTGCTGCCTGCTGTTCCATCTGGATCTATGCCTCCCGGAGCCGCCACATTTACCGGATTTTGATAGTCAAAATTGCCCTCCGGTGTGTAACCACCGGTGTCCTGCTGTCTTACCACCACGCCCGATGCCAGCTGCTTTTCCAGTCTCCGCACGCGTTCCAGTACGGAGAGCTGATCCTGCTCCATCTGCGGACGGCACAGTTTGATCAGTGCCACCTCCAGCATCACTCGCTTGGATCCTGCATATTTGATTTGATTCTGCAATTCTGAAAAAATGCGGATATAACGCATCAGCGTATCATCCCGCACCATCGCTGCTTCTTCTTTCAGCTGCTCCAGATTCTCTGCGGAGACATCCAGCACATCTTCCATATTATCGGAACTTTTAAGCAGAAGCAGGTTTCGCAGATACCAGGTAAAATCGTTTACAAGCTGCGTCAGATCACGTCCCTGCATGATCATATTTTCCAGATGCAGGATCACCTGCGTAACATCCCCGTCCAGCACTTCCCGCAGCAGTTTGCTGAACTCATCGGTATCCACCGCACCGAGTACATCCAGGACATGCTCATACGTCAGCTTTTCTCCTAAATAAAAGGCAATACACTGATCCAGAAGACTTAACGCATCTCGCATGGAACCGTCGCCTTTTTTGGCGATATAACGCAGAGCCTTATCTTCGACTTCGACCTGCTCCTCATCCATCAGCTCTCGCAGACGGTCCACGATCGTCGTGCGGGCGATCCGTTTGAAATCATAACGCTGACATCTGGAGAGGATCGTGATCGGGATCTTGTGTGCCTCCGTCGTCGCCAGAATAAAAATGACATAGGAAGGCGGTTCTTCCAGTGTCTTAAGCAGTGCATTAAACGCACCTATAGACAGCATATGGACCTCGTCGATGATGTAGACCTTGTACTTGCCGCTGGTCGGTGAGTAGGCAACCTCTTCCCGGATCTCACGGATGTTGTCCACACCGTTGTTGGAAGCTGCGTCGATCTCAATCACATTCATGGAATTTCCAGCGGCGATCGCCTTGCAGGTCTCACACTCGTTGCAGGGATTTCCATCAATGGGATGCTCACAGTTTACCGCTTTTGCAAGGATCTTTGCCACCGTCGTTTTACCTGTTCCTCTGGTACCGCAGAACAGATAGGCATGTCCGATACGCTGTGCCCTGATCTGATTTTTTAATGTCCGCACAATTGCGTCCTGGCCCTTCACATCTTGGAAGGAGTCAGGACGGAATTTACGGTATAAAGCAGTATAGCTCATGCTTTCCCTCTGTTTCTAAATACTTCAAAAATGTCTGTGGCAGACTCTCTGCCCTTACATCAGATGTGAAGTGACTCCCATCCGATACCGTCTCGGTTTTATACACCAAAGCTGATGCCGATGCATTTTGCTTCTTTGATCAGCTGATCATCCGGAGATACCATCTTCAGCTTGCCGGCTACATCACCAAGCGGTACTTTCTTGACTTTGCCGTTGATGATACCTACCATGTAACCATATTCCTTTTTCATGATCAGAGTTGCTGCTTCTGCACCCAGTCTGGTTGACAGTACACGGTCATACGGACAAGGGCTTCCTCCTCGCTGTGTATGTCCCGGAACGGTAATACGCACTTCGATACCGGTCTTCTGGAAAATCTGCTCTGCCAGTTCGTAGGATACGGATGGATGTTTTCTCTTTTTGATCTTTTCTTTTAATTCTTTCTTTGAAAGGGCTGCATCTTCTTTGGAGATCGCACCCTCTGCAACTGCCAGAATGGTAAAACCATGCCCGGATGCCGCTCTCTTGTGGATCGCTTCGATGATCTTATCGATATCGTAAGGGATCTCCGGAAGCAGAATGATATCCGCACCGCCGGCGATTCCTGCATGAAGCGTCAGCCAGCCGACTTTGTGTCCCATAACTTCAACTAAGAATACACGGTTGTGGGATGCTGCGGTTGTGTGGATACGGTCGATTGCATCGGTCGCAATGTCAACCGCACTCTGGAAACCGAATGTCATATCCGTTCCATAAATATCATTGTCGATGGTCTTTGGCAGATGGATGATGTTCAGTCCCTCTTCACGCAGCAGATTTGCTGTTTTCTGTGTTCCGTTTCCCCCGAGGATCACCAGGCAGTCCAGACGCAGTTTGTAGTAATTCTGCTTCATGGCCTCTACCTTGTCCAGTCCGTGCTCATCCGGTGTACGCATCAGCTTGAACGGCTGTCTGGATGTTCCAAGGATCGTTCCGCCCTTTGTCAGGATTCCGGAAAAATCTTTTGCAGAAAGCATACGGTAATTGCCGTAGATCAGACCTTTGTATCCATCATAAAATCCATAAACTTCGAGTTCCTGAACATTTGCACTGAGACCTTTGACTACTCCTCGCATTGTTGCATTGAGTGCCTGACAGTCACCGCCGCTTGTCAGCATACCAATTCTTAACATTTGCTACCACGCTCCTCTTTTTTTCATACCTTCTTATGCAGATGTCGAAGCAAAAAACTTTCGGTCTTTTCACTTCAACGGATGCCTGCGAATTGCTTCGTTACAAAGTAACGCTCGCAATTCTGTAAACATTTAATATAAGGCAGGTGGTTCCTGCCTTCGACACCACCTGCCTTGATTATATAATATTTTTCTTCCCACTACAACGGTAAAATCAATAACTTTCTGTTTCCTTATCCAGGATCACTTCCGCAAATGTTGCTTTCCTCTCCATCAGTTTTGTCAGTTTTGCCATTTTTGATACATTTCCGATCAAGATCACACCGCAGAGCTTTCCGTTCAGGAAATACAGTTTCTCATACTGCTTCTTGCTCCTGTCACAGATCTCCAGTGTTTTATAGAGGAGATTTTTGTTTCTGCCGTTATCTCCGATCGCATACAGGGAAGTATTCATACCGTTAAAGGAGAGCGGCATCTGTACTTTCTGATATTCCACGCACTCCCCGGCTGCATTGGCTCCTGCGACTTTTCCCTGCTCACTTGCCTCGGCCCAGAGTGCTGCATTTTCCCCTTCAAATTCCACGCAGTCTCCGCACGCATAGATATCTTTTTCACTGGTCTGCATTTTTTCATTTACAGCAACTGCCCTGTTTACCTTCAGTCCCATCTGTTCTGCAAGTTCTGTATTTGCACGCACACCGCAGGAGATCAGCACCAGATTGGCTGCGATTTCTTCCCCATCTGCAAGACGAACGGCCGTTACACGCTCCTGCCCTTCGATCCGATCGATCTTTACTCCGGTGCGGACCTTGATACCGACACGCTCTGCAATGCTTCCAAGCATCGCTGCCGCACCTTCATCCAACTGTCTTCCCATCAGAACCGGAGCCGCCTCAAGAACCGTCACCTGACATCCTGCCTTTTTCAGCTCCCAGGCTGCCTCAAGTCCAAGCACACCGCCGCCGATCACGACTGTCTGTCCGTTCTTTGGGATCATCTGCCCGATTTTTTCTGCATCTTCCAGAGTACGGATCACTGCCACCTGCTCTTTTTCGCTTCCCGGGATCGGAGGGACGAAGCTTTTTGCTCCCAGTGCATAGATCAGTTTCGTGTATTTCAGACGCATGTCATCCTCAAGTGTCACTTCTTTTTCCGTTTTGTCCACTGAAATAATCTTTTTGCCGAGGATCTGATAAACCTGATTTTCCTCATACCAGCTCTCCGGTTCCACCTGGATCTGACTGATTTCAAGTCCGGCATTTAAGGCTTTTGTCAGCATCGGACGGTTATAGGTCGGATATTTTTCCTCCGAGATCATAAGAATCGAAGAAGTCTTATCCCGCTCCCGTATCGCTTTCGCCGCATTCAGTCCTGCTGTACCGTTTCCAAGGATCACATAAAATTCATCGCCGTCTTTTCGGTAAGTAGTTTCTTTTTCTTCCACCGGCACAAAATTTTCACGTCCGACACCGCAGACCGGACATACTTCCAGGGAAGAATCAAAAATTTCTCCGCACACCAGACATTTCACAAGCTTTCGACTGCCTTTTGTCGTTTTCTCCGCCTTTTTATCCTGCAGAAGAGAACCGAAATGATAGCCGTATTCGAAAGCCTCTACAAGCTCCGTATCTCCCGGACGGAAACGGATGCGAAGTCCGTCCACTGTATTCATGCGAAGCTGTTTCAGACGCTCCATGATATGCGGCACGCCTTCTCCGCTCCAGCCGTAGCTGCCGAATGCACTTGCCAGTTTCCCGCCATGTGTTCCCGCAAAAATGGATGTTGTCAGATCCCAGATCGGCTTTAATGCTTCCCCAACGATCGTCGGTGTTCCAAATAAAATACCATCAGCAAATCCAATCTCTTCCAGTACCTTTGCCTGATCTGCTGTCACCATATCGTAGCTTCGCACATCAATATCACCGCTTGCTTTTATGCCTTCTTCAATCTTTTCCGCGATCTGCTTTGTATAACCATAGGCACTTACATAAGGAATGACTACCGTTTTTTTCTTATTCGGATTAACTACGGTGCACCATCTTTCGTAAGTCTCCTCTATAAAATCAATCCCGGAATCCAGCACCGGTCCATGTCCCGGGCAGATCATCGAAACATCAAGCTCTCTTACACGTTCCAGAGCCTTCAGCATAAATGGCTTGAACGGTCCGATGATGCAGTCAAAATAATATTTCGTTGCCCGCATATAGCCTTCCCGGTCTGTCACCTTGCTGACCAGCACATCCTGAAATCCATAGTGGGAGCCGAAGGAATCGCAGGTCACAAGCACCTGTTCTTCTTCAATAAAGGTATACATCGTATCCGGCCAGTGCAGATTCGGAACCAGCAGAAAACGCAGCGTTTTGTCCCCGATCTTCATCGTCTCGTTGTCATGCACGATCAGATTGCAGAATTCGCTGTTTACGATCTCCTTTAAAAATCCCGCTGCACAGGCAGTGGAAATGATCTTCAGCTGCGGACTTAATTTCAACAGACGCTGCACACTGCCCGCATGATCCGGCTCCGTATGATTGACCACCAGATAATCGATCTTTGTCACATCGATCACTTCGCCGAGTTTGTCCATCCACTCCTCAAAAAAAGCTTCTTTTACCGTTTCAAATAATACGGTCTTTCCGCCGCTTTTGAGCACATAAGAATTGTAGGTTGTGCCAAATTCCGTGTACATGATAATATCAAAAACCCTGAGCGTGTCATCCACGATTCCCGCCCAGTAAAAATCATCTCTAAGCTTTAATGTTTTCATAGCATACCTCCTGTGGTTTTGTGAATGCTCTATATCTTCACAGCTGCATTTTTTATTCTTGTTTTAAAATGCCCTGTGCAGCTTTAAGCTTTTTATTATGTTTAGATGTGAGTGTCAAAAGTCTCCAACTATGATGCCTACGGATTGTTCCGTGCGTTGCACTCCCACAATCCTTTCTACGCTCCGCTCCGGTCGGTGCTAAACATGTGCCACTGGCACATAGCACCCCAGTATTCGCATATCGTGGGATTATCATCCCACTTTTATGCTCATATCGG